>Ga0209187_1000250_pt1 | contig 112287 bp, 86 predicted proteins | sample BantaG_FD_187430 | JGI IMG/M metagenome (GOLD analysis project Ga0209187, IMG submission 187430) | Marine algal microbial communities from Bantry Bay, Ireland - BantryBay_4 metaG (SPAdes) (version 2) | ecosystem: Host-associated > Algae > Red algae > Unclassified | place: Bantry Bay, Ireland...
AATCTGTATAAAGATCTAGTATTTCTGGTGATTTCATTTCGGTTGTGAGTTTTAATAAACAATTTGGCAAAAATGCTAATTTTTTAGGAATTATTACTTTTTTAAACAAAGTGCAATACATCAGTTATTAAAATCAATTCTCAATTGCTCGTCGTTTTTCAAAAGTTCAGCAGCGATCTCTTCAAAAACGTAAGGAGAGAAATGTTCTTTCTGTTGTAAAATACCATCGAAAAAATTCCAGGCAAAATAGCTATCCATTCCCTGTGGTTCGAGCAATTCCACAATCAGTCGGTTAGAGTTTTGGTTGGGATAAATCAAATAATCTCCCTTTCGAAAACTCCAATTCATTATCTTTTTTTCGACTTCTACTTTCGAATGTAAGTAGTGTCCTTCATAAGGTGTTTTTCGACTTTCATAATTTTCTATGTAGTAGAATTCGGCTTCTAAAGTTCTATTCTTTTCAAGCTGAGACATTTCCACACCATTCCATTTTAGACGCTCAATCACATCAGTATAAGCTTGTGGAATTATGTAAGCATAAGGTTTTTCGACAGTTACAGTAGGTTTGTAGGTATTGAAGAAATCTATTTCTTTTTCCCAAGTTGAGTTGCGGTCGTAATATAATCTGTCCAAACCTGTCACTTCGCTCGGTTTATATTTTGCTTCATAGCCTTTGAATAAAAGCTTATCAACTTTTGAAGTGTCCAATTGCCAATTCAATTCAAAATCTACTCTATCTTTTGAGTAAAGAAAAGTCTGCTCACGAGTCTTTTTGATGGTCGAATAATCCTTTGCTGTTTCTCGAATCAAAATATCCATAAAATGATAGGTGGACCACATCCTATCTTCAAAAGGTTTAAGCATATGCGTCTCTACGATAAACCCAATAGCCTCATGCAGCGTGCTAAAACCAGTCGAATACCTCGGCGAATCCATAAAGGCCATAATGCCCTCATCAGGTGTTGTTCTAGCATAAACATATGGACACATCTCCCATTTTCGAAGTTTCATTTCATTATATAAATTTGGAACCAAAGTCTCATTCATATAATCAGAGATTGGTTGCGAAAGTTTATCTTTTTGAGTGGAGATCAACGTCATTGTGTAAGGATAATCCGCTCCGTTACTGGTGTGATTGTCCACAAAAATATCAGGTTTCCATTTTCCAAAAAGGCGAGACATCGCTTCCGCATTTTTAGAATCACATTTTACGAAATCGCGATTTAGATCAAGGTTTTTTGCATTTCCGCGAAAGCCATAACTCTGCGGACCATTTTGATTAGCACGTGAGTGAGTATTTCGATTTAATGCTCCGCCAATATTGTAGATTGGAATAACTGCCAAAACAATTTTATCCAACAATTCCAGTTTTTCCTCATTTTCTAAATAATCTCTAAGCAATATCATTGAAGCATCAATGCCTTCTGGTTCGCCTGGATGAATGCCATTATTAACCAAAAGAATCAGTTTTTCTTTTGCCTTAATTGCTTCAGGTTCAAAGTCATGATCCGTATCTAAAATGACTAAATGAAGTGGTTCTCCACTATCTGTTTGCCCAATTTCGATAAGCTTTAATTCATCAAACTCAGCATCCAGTTTTTTGTAAAAATCAATGCACTCTTCATAAGTTGCAGTCGTATTTTTACTTTTTTCAAAAGGTGTTTTAAAGTCTTGACTGAATGTTGTTGAAGTAGTAAATATCAAAATGAATAAGGTTAGTATTCGCATGGTTTATATATTGGATTGAGTGCATGACATTTTTGTTATATAGTGTGGATAGACTGATGCATATGTCATTTTTGCGATGTGTTCATTGTGTTCCAGTGTCCAAAACCATTATTTCCTATGACAATATTGGTTTCAGGAAAGTTTATACAGGAATAACAATTACCAATTTCGCAACAATCTCCATTTTTAATTACATCTAAAAAACAACATTCTTCAAAGCTAATTCAGTACAGTTTGGAAAGTCCTCTTTGAATTTATCTAAATCTTCTTGTTTTTGATAAGTAATATCAGTATCGGGGCATTGCCCTAGTAAAAATAGGGGTATTATGAAAATCAAGGCTGGGAGTAGTAATTTCATTGTGGTTTGATGTTTTTTTTTGAATGTAAGGGTACTTAAACATCAAAAATACGGTTGTTTGATTGGAATTCAAAATTTGGGGGAAGGGTTGGATCATATCCATCTTTTAGGCTTAAGCATATCGTATAATTTAGACAAATATGTGTCAATATCCATAATAGAAGAATCCACTGATAATTGTATGAATAAAATTCCAAAATGTTTTCCTAGCTTAGATTTTTCCTGCAAGAATATTCCTTCTTGTAACATGTTAGTGGCTTTTTTATTTTAAGTAACTGGGTTATTGAATTCTTTTAGTGAAACGAAATCAGTTTTCTTATGTAGTAATATTTTCTTAATAAATAATTCTAAATGTTCAGCTGTTGATTTATGTATATCGTGTAACAAAACTAAAGAATCTGCTCTTTTATTAATTTGACTAATTCCATTCGTAACCCATTTCTTATTTCTGTCTTTCCAATCTAATGTATCAACATTCCACATGATTTCTTCATATCCATAATTTGCTATAACTGATTTTACTAATTGATTTGAAGCACCATACGGAGGACGAAAGAAGTCGCATTTTTCAAAATATTTTATAAGCAATTTATGAGTTTTACTAATTTGGGATTCAATTTGCTTTTTATTTAGAGTGGTTAATTTAGAATGGTCAAAAGAATGATTGCCTATTTCATGTCCTGACTTTTTAATTTTTTCAATTACTTTTAAATTTTTAACAGCTAAGTTTTCTCCGACTATAAAAAATGTAGCACTTATATCGTAATTTTTTAAAATGTTCAAAATTTTTGAGGTATGTACTTTATGTGGACCGTCATCGAAGGTTAATGTAATTCGCTTTCTATTATTAATTAGTTTGTCGTAATATTTTGGCATTTTTATTTGTTTAGGGGTGAAAATGATTAGATCAGAATGAAATTATGAAAGTATTTCAATAAAGGATTTCTGTTTTTTAGAATTTATTATCTGAAATTAATTTTGTGCTTTAAAATTAGCTTTGGTAATGTGAATTGGACTTGATTTTAAGCCTCGTTATTAATCATAAAGAAGACTATTAGTAATTTTTTTGATTGAATTAATCGATGAAATTCTGTATAATTGCCACTAACGACTGTACACGTCGTGCTGCTGATAGCAAGTTCGGTGTCTTAAACGAATCTTCGACTGCATCAAATCGACCGCTTAAAAAACACATGACGTTTGATGACGTTTGATGACGTTTGAAAACACCCACAATACTTGCATAACTTCTACTTAATTCAGCAGCATGAAAGTGTGTACTTTGTTAGGTGCATTTTAAACTTATCAAAAATATTATTTAAGCCAATAACCAATTATACCTCCAATTATTGTATTACCTAAATCTTTACTGTTTCCTTGTGTAATTAGATAAACAGCAAAACCAAATAATAAAAGAGTAACAACAATTCTTCCAATAGATTTTATTCTATCATCTTTCATTGATTTTGAATCACTCTCTCCTAAATGAATTTTTTTAGACTTAAAAGAGTCTAGAGTTTCTTTAATTGTAGTACCAAAAAATTTCACCATTTTTTATTTATTATTATTATTATTAATATAGTAAATTGTACAACTGCCTGTTCCAGTGATTCCAATTCCAATTACTATTTTTGCATGTACATCATTATCAGTTTCCTTAATAATTTTTGCATTATAATTTGTAGCTAAATTCAACCAAAATTCATCTCCTTTGATATTACTTATAGATTTAGCTTCCTTTATTGATTGAACCAATTCTTTAAAGTAAATAAAATTTGTAGTAATTGTACTTTGGTCGATATTAGGAATTTCAAAGCTATTACAAGTTATAAAATCATTGATACCAATATCAGAAATTTCTTTATTAAAGAGTTTATTATCCAAATTATTAAAAACTACAATTGGCACATTACCTGATTCTTTTATTTTATGTACTGTTTTTAATAAGCTTTCTTCAGTTTCAACTATTTCGGAATATGAATTCATATCAAGCTGCTTTACAGTAGATAACAAACTTACTATTGCAGATTCATCATATTTTCCTTTAGGATCAAATAGTGATCTAAGTTGCGTTTTATCTTTTGAAGCAACATAAATAAATTTGATATTTTCAGATGAAATACTTAAATTTTTCAAAAACGAATCAAAATGATAAATAATAGAAATACCTTTCTCATTACATTGGTCTATAAAAGTCTTAGTAACATCTCCTTTAAAAATTATTTTCATTTCGCTTCCTATATTTATTTCACTAAATAAATTATTTTCAGAAACTTCTTTTATACCTTGAGTTGAAAATATTTTAAACCTCTTATCACTCTTTGGTTCTAAAATGATATAATCATTAAACCTTGAATGAGTTGGCATTATATATGTTTTAGTTATCGCTGTTAGTGCTTTTGCTTGTTCTCCGTTTAGTTTTAATCCTTTAAACAAACCATAAAGTTCAGCTTTAATTTCATAATCCAAATTAGGTATTTCTTGAAGCTCTTTAGGTATAAGTAATTCTCTTGCTTTAATCAAATCTCCAGTCTTATTAAAAGCCTCCTCATATTCAGTTACTATCATACTGTTTTCACCAAAAAAAACAGTTAAGAAGTTAATATTAAGTTCATATTTAGCCTGAATTAAATTCTCTATATTGTCTAGACCATCTAGACCATCTAGTTTTGCTATCAATTTATTAAATTCACTAGGTGTAAATTTAGATAAGTCTATATCAAATTGCTTATTTGGTGCAGGATTTGGTGCAATTCTTGTTACAGGTATTGCATCAACTAAGTTACTTACTATTTTTATACAACCTTGAAAAAGCCCCACACCTTGAACCATAAAAATGATAAAAAAAAGGACAGAACCAATTGAACCTAAAAAAGAACCACATCCTGAACCTGAACTATTTCTTCCCATAACTTTCAATTTGGATTATCATAAATTAATATTCTAAAAGCCATTTTAATTTATTGCACCTAACAATTGTATATCTACATTCCAATCATCCAGCCAATATTCTCCAACCCTGTTCATTCCTATAAAACCATCCCCCAACCAAACAAACCTCTCCCCCTACCCAACCGCCAAAACAGCCAGGCAAAGCCCTAAATTCCCCCTAAATTTATTCCATTTATAATTATTGTGAAGCTATATATCTAATATGGAGGGCTTACTCAATATAGCATTTTTAATTAATTACCGAATTCCACTCTATCACTCTCACACTGCATCCTGAGTATGGTCCTTTTTTAGATTTTCATAATATATTCCTAAATATATATTAAAAATTTGAATTATCAATAAAAAACATAACAATTTATGTGTTTTGATAGCTTTTTATATCAATATTTTCATTTTAATGCTTGGGTTTATTAAATTTTGAGAATTTACTACAATTGTCGAATATAAAAACCACAAAGGCACAAATTGCAGAAAATACACAAAGAAAATTTGAATTTTTATGGCTTTGTTGGATCATGATCTTTTATTTAAAAAAGTAAGGGAAGCGCGGAGGATGAACACAACGACAGTGCACCCAAATTTGCGAAAATACGCCCGATGCGAGTGGAAATGTATTGCAAGGTAATTCCTTGTTGCTTTGAGATTTCGTATCAAGTACGAAATGACGGCCTTGAATGAATGCAATACATTGCAACGGACAGCGGGGAGACTCCTTGATTGGAAATGATACTCGCCGTCCCCTCAATCAAGTTGAGAGCAGGCTTAATATTAATGCAAGAATACTTGAATGCAAGAATGCAAGAATCATCTCTTCAAAAAACTATTGCCTCCACCAGAAATAGTATTGGTCTTTTTATGAGTTTTTAAAGCAATGAACCTACTCTATCAACCCGAATTGCTTAAAGTGATGTACAAAGTGTTTGTAATGAAATACCATCCATTCGCTAAAGCCAAAACTGCCGCCGTATGGATGCTCAACTTGGGCATTGGGATTTGAGTCGAAATAGTCCATCGTTGTTTTGACTGTTTTTATCAATTCGTGCTTTGCCATTTTAATGCTGTCGAACATTAGTGGTTTTAATTCTGCATTTATCCCTGGAGTGGGAACAGATTTTGTCAAGGGTTGATCGCTTAATAAAAAGGCTCTTGCTTCGACTTGTTTTTCTTTTGGAATCGCTGCGGGTATGTCAAACTTATCTTGGGACATTAACAATGCGCCAATTAAATGCTCTACCATATGTTGGCTTGTCATTAAACCCCAAACTGGATTTGTTTTTTCTGTCAATAAATCTAAATAATCGTAAATTTGATTTTTAAAAAAATCGTCTTGTTCTTTTTTATCTGAATAATTAAAAATAGATTTTTCAAAGCTTATAAGCCTTGTATCACAAAGTTCTCTCAATCGAATGGGTGCTTCTATCACCTCCACATCAATAAGAGTGTCCATAACATTTTTTAAAACAGCTCTTGAGATTAAATGATCGGTTGCCCACTCTGTTTGTTTCAACCATTTTTTAACGTCCTCTTTTTGAAGTTTGTATCTTTCTGCTATAAGCGGAACGGTTGTTTCTGAAGGATTTTTTTGATACATAAACTCCGCACATTGACGATGAATGATTTTTACAATTTTATCTATATCGTCAAAATTATTCTCTAAAACATCGTTTCGCACTGCAATGACAAAGCATGGCCAGGGCGTTCTAGTTTCCCCCACTCTTTTCAATTCGCCCGAATCGACATAGGGTTTGGTGGTGAATTTTTCCCATAGTAAAGCATCCGCTGTTCCCTCTGCCATCGCCTTTCTTGCGCCGTCCAAATTGCCTACCAATTCAAATTTTTGATCCTCCTGCTTCCAAGATTTGGAATTGGCATAAACATAGGTCATAATATGTGAGCCAGAACCGTAGCGACTTATCGAAAATTTGCCTCCTTGCAGGTCGTCTGCCGTCTCAAAACGTGACTTAGCCGAACAGTGAATTCCCCAAATTAATGGGCTTTTAACGTATTGGCTGACTATTTTAAAGGGGCTGCCTTTCACAATTTGACTTACCACGCCTTCTGTTAAAACAATCGCTATATCTATTTCCTTTTCCTTTAAAGACTTACACATTGCGCCAGTTCCACCAGGAAAATCTCGCCATTTTAGGTCTATGTTTTCATTCTTAAACGCATCATTTTCTATTGCCAAATGCCAGGGTAAATTGAAGTGTTCTGGAACACCACCTATTTTATATTTCATAGTTTGCTTCTATCCATTACTAAATTCCGTAATAACGATTATATAAAGTTATTGTTTTGGATGCCAAAGTTAACGAGCAATTACCCAACTTTTATGTATTGAAGCCGATAGTTTTGGGATAAGAGACAGTTTTGATAGATTTTTTATTTGGGCAAGCCTATCGGTCAGGCTATCCGCTGTACTCCACTCTTGCTCCTGCTGTTACGGCAAGTCTGCTCTTGTCTTCGTTCCTCAGCCTGCGTTCAGGCTGCCTTCACAAGCAGTTTCAAGGGCGGGGTGCCGCTTCTATCCCTCTTGCGGAAAGTTGTATCCAGCATGTACAGTTTGTCTTAAAATAATGCTAAAACCAGAAAAACGACGACTTTGGTTCGATTCTTGGAAGTCATCACTTCACTGTGTTAAAAATCCTGCATTTATGCACTTTGGCACTATTATTATAAGTCATCACTTCACTATGTTAAAATTCTGCATTTACGCATCTTGGCACTATTATTGGAGGTCATCACTTCACTGTGTTAAAATTGTTCCCTAATCTTGTATCGTACCTGTAATGTTGTATTCATCAGATGCAATATCTAAATTGACTTTGGAAATACCGTCTATATCTACTACTGTAGCACTGCCGCAGTCATTCTCTGAATCATAAATATCAAAGATGTACTCCACGCTGTCTCCTGAAAATGGACCAATTAATTTCATAGTCTGCTGAAAAAGATTTGCTTGGAAATTATAGAATCGCCACACGAATTCTGAAGAAAAACAACTACTTCCACTATAGGCATTTTGGTCGTATTTAACCCTTGATTTACAATAAGGTTGTTCCTCCGTTGCAAATAGTAGCGTCATTTAATTCACCGATATCCAAGTTTTGAATGCCGCACAATTCAGACAAATAATCTAAAGCAACTATTACGGTATCCTTACAATCTGTTGATACTGAATCTGCGGTGATAAAGTTATCTCGTTGCCATTAGCGACAGAGTGGCTAAATATGCAAAAATACGCCCGATGCGAGTGAAAATTTATTGCATTCGTTGGAACAGATGATTGGGAAAAATTTGCGACGAAGAAAATCATGTAAGGGCAAATTGCAATTCGTCCTAACGGCTGAAACCAGTTCCAATGAATGCAATACATTGCAACGGACAGCGGGGAGACGACTTTATTGGAAATGATACTCGCCGTCCTAATAATCAAAAAAAGGCTGACTTCCCATCTGGAAGCCAACCTTTAAAAATCTTATTGTGTGTCAAGCAAAATAAGAAATTCTATATTTTATAATATCTATATTAACTTAATCTGGTATTCCATCTCTAATAATATAATTTGGAGATAGACTTGTGTTTTCTGGATGAGAAAGCACATTGAAAAATATAATATTCGTATCGTTGTTTTGACCCTGATATATTGTTTGATTATTGAAATCTAAATCAGCTGGCGAATATCCCGAACTTATAAAATTGATTTGGTTAGAAATATTTTGAGGATCAGAAAGGATGTCAAAGAAAATATTATTAGGATCGTTGTTTGCTCCTTGGAAAATTATCTGTCCATCATTGTTAATATCTCCAGCCCACATTCCTAGAAGACCATTTTGATTGACTTGTGCATGCTGACCATTTGTAGCGGTAGCAAAGCTAGTGAAATCTAAATGCAATTGATCAGAACTACTGAACATAACTGGCTCTGCTGTCATTATACTTAAATGATTTCTATGAGAAATACATACGAAATACTCTCCTGAAGCAATATCAAAACTCACATTCGATGTACCATCTACATCCACCACATCTCCATCTCTTTGCAATAAAGCTGCCCTAGAATATAACACATTTGCTGGATTGGTTTTGTCTCTAATATCAACCAATACCCAATCAATGATTGCATTTTGACCTAAAACAGTAAGAACATTTGTAGTGGTTATTTCGCCACCATTGTGATTGAAACTCAGGTTACCTGAATAAGGCTCAGTCAAAGGAATATTTCCATTTGCTCTTAAGTCATCTGACATCAAAGTAGCATTCGGATTCATTGCCCCTTGCAATCTCAGTTCAATTATTGGTGGAACTGGATTGAAAGGAATGTATCCTGCATCAATGGTTGAATCAAATTCTCCTGGTTCTAAATCTATAACATCTGTCGAACCTGTTGTTGGATCGGCATCGCTATTGTTCTCCCCTCCCTCACTGGCATTACCATTTGATTGGGTCATAATATAATCCTCCACAGTTCCAAAATTTACAATATAATCTAAGTCTGGATCTAAATCAATAAATTCATAATAACCATTTGCATTTGATACAGTTGTTTTTATTGGTGTTGTTTTATTAGGATCTGTTGCTAAATACAAATTTACAGTAACTCCTTCAAGTGGAATTTCATTTGGGTCTTGAATACCATCAGAATTACTATCTATCCAAGTATAATCTCCCAATCCTGCCAAAACACTTGGCTCTGGTAAATAAATTCCTGCATCCCAAGTTAAATCATCTTCTTGATTTTCAAACACAGTAAAGACATCTGTTTTCCCAAACTCATTTGCATCACTGTCAAGCGTATTGCCTGTTGCATCTTGATTGGTAAATACGTAATCGTCTGGAATGGTATTGGCTAAAAATTCTATGAAGTAAGTACCTGGTTCAACATCCTCAAACAAATAAAAACCATTGTTATCAGTGATTTCTAGGTCTTCTTGCACATCATCATCGGTGTGAAATATTCCATCTGGTCCTGGGCTATATAATACAACCACAACATCTGCAACACCAGCTTCATTTGTATTTTGAATGCCATCTCTATTTTCATCTATCCAAACAAAATTTCCAATATTAACGGGAGTACTACACAATTCTCTTACAACTTCAATTGGGTTTGACAAATCAAAACATCCAGATAAATTACCTGCATTTTGACCAATATTTGCACCTTGAATATCTTCGAAACTCACATTCCAAATTAAGCAGGTTCCTTCACCGGCACCACTCAAATCAAATGGCGGTCCAGCTGGTAAATCTAAGATATTTAAATTTTGGTCAGTAATAACCCAAGCAGAGTTGCTGCCTGATGTTCCTGTTAATGTAATATTTAGTTCTTGGTCTGGTTCATTTATACAAATATTTTGAGTCGTGCTACCATCTGCAAATGTCAGACTTCCACCATCCACTTCAATTTTATTAACTGTAATGGGATTTGACAAATCAAAACATCCAGATAAATTACCTGCATTTTGACCAATATTTGCACCTTGAATATCTTCGAAACTCACATTCCAAATTAAGCAGGTTCCTTCACCGGCACCACTCAAATCAAATGGCGGTCCAGCTGGTAAATCTAAGATATTTAAATTTTGGTCAGTAATAACCCAAGCAGAGTTGATGCCTGATGTTCCTGTTAATGTAACATTTAGTTCTTGGTCTGGTTCATTTATACAAATATTTTGAGTTGTGCTACCATCTGCAAATGTCAAACTTCCACCATCCACTTCAATTTTATTAACTGTAATGGGATTTGATAATTCAAAACATCCAGATAAATTACCTGCATTTTGACCAATATTTGCACCTTGAATATCTTCAAAACTGACGCTCCAAATCAAAATGGTTTCTTCATTGTAAGCACTTAAATTAAAGGTAGGGTTATTTTGTATTGCTAAAATATTTAAATCAGTATCTGTCACAACATAAGCTTGATTTGCTCCAGTATTTCCCACTACATTTACAGTAACTGTTTGGCCTCCTTCATTTATGCAAATCGTTTGTGTAGTACCTCCTGTATTAAAAGTTAAATTGCCTCCGTTTGGATTGTTAACAAAAATCGTTACATTATCATTATCAGTACAATTATTTGAATCCGTGGCAGTCACAGTATAGGTTATTTGAAAAGCAGGACTAACTATTTTACATCTGCCACTTCCCAGTCCATTACTCCACGAATAATTAACATTGCCAATTGCACCTGTAGAAGTTGCACAAATTTCAATACTTTCACCATTACAAATAGTTTGATTATTAGGTGCATTTACATTTAGATCACAGCAATCTGTCGGATTAATATTCCAAGTTTGATTGCAATTATCATTTGCAGTATATTGTCCACCACCATTACTAGCAGTCCAATTTTGTCCCACTGAAGTACCTGCTTGATAATTGTCTCCAGGGCTAAGAATAATAAGTTGTCCATTGTTTATTGAAATCGTTGAAGGACAAGTTCCATTATTAGCAATGGTCAATGTCGGAGTACAACAATTTGTTGGAGTAATATTCCAAGTTTGATTACAATTGCCATTTACCGTGTAATTTCCACCACCGTTACTAGCATCCCAATAATCCCCCTCTGATGTATTTACTTGCCAACTGGCTCCTGGTTGCAATACTACATATTCAGTATAACCTCCATTGTTATACCAAGAAATCGTTGAGGGACAAGTTCCACTATTATTAACGGTCAATAAAGGAGTACAACAATCTGCAATTGCATTTCCTCTTCCTATTTGATAGTAGGAATCATATGGGTAATAATCAGTTCCATTTCTATAGTAATTGTGTCCAATTACTGGGAGTGAATTGTTGGGCTGAATACAGGTGATAGTTGCTCTAGCATTACAATTATCTGCTCTCAATTCAAAATAACCAGTACCATTAGTAACCCAAGTATTGGTAACATGATACTGTGCATTTATTCCAACCTGACTCATAATTAAAAATAACATTGAAGTTATTAAAAGCCTGGCAAAATTGCTAAAGAGTATGTTTTTCATATCTATTATTTTTTTTCTAATTATTGTAAAATGATATTTGAACTGGTTTTACTAATCTTAATTTCACCATTTCTCGCACTCAAGTTTCCTGTTCTTTCTCTTTTTACATTACCTAAAGAAGGGATGTATAAATCCAAAAGCTCTTCATTGCTTTGAGAAATCATCTCAGTGTCTGCATATTTTATGTTTTGAAAATTTGATTTGATTAAATAAGCTACATGTGTTTGCCCATTTATATTCACCTCTTTGATTTCAATCACCTTTCTATCTGATATTTTAATATCATAAAACAATTTCAAATTAGCATTTGGAATTGTAATGGTAAACTTGCCTTCTACATCGTCTAAATCAGTTGTAACTTTCAGTTCCGAAGGATAAAAGACTTCTACTCCGTCATAATTAAGCTCTACTTTGTCTTCAAGACGCAAGTCCAAATCATCTAAAAAGCTTTTTGTTTCAATAAAAGTTCCTGTAGCATCCGTTGTAATAAAATAATCATAAGAAACAGCATAGGGATTTAGTTCCCTTTTGTTTTCAAAACTGTAGGCTACTTGCGTTTTATTAGCATCCAATTTATCATATTTAACTGTCGGTTTTAATAGTTCAGTGTTGACCGTTTCAGTTGATTTAAGTTGCTGTGCATTTATTTGACCAAAAAAGGTAATAAAAACTATAAAAAGCCCTATCATTTTAAAATGATCAAGCATTTTCTGCTTAATAGAATAGCGTGTTAATTTGTTCATAGTATTCGTTTTTAATGTATGTAAATTTTTATTAAGAAATATTTAAAATTAAGATTGTATGGAATGAACTGGAACAAGTTTCAGCCACACATCCCACCATCGCTCCTTTATTCTTTTAATACTATATCATACAAAGAACAAATGCTATTTCCATTAGTCTTCTTTGTATTAAAAAGTTTAATTTGGCAATGGTAAACGCAAGTCTATTAGAAATGAATATGTAAAATATGATGTAGAAAAAGCAAGTAAGGAGTAGCTAAAATTGTTAGATAACAAATATTAATTTTAATACCTTGGCACATAAATTCCTTAGAATAGAATTTTTCTATTTTCGAAGGTGTCGTTAATTAATCAGCAGTGGTCGCTAAATAATTCCACCTTTATCAGTGATGCCGAGTAAAGGTAATAGTAAAAAAGTAAAAACTGTAAACTTAGAAGAGCAATGTCGGGAAGAAAAAAGTAAGCTTTGAGTGAATTGCTTACAAGTATGCATTAACTTAAATCAAATGTTTCTAAAAGCACAATTTAAGATCCTGCTAAAATATAAAAAACTGATTTACAATTAGTTGCAACATCTAAATTTTATCATTTTTAATAAGTCAAGAAGATAAACTTGTTACTAAAAAGAATATACGATAGTCAGTTTAGAACTCCTAATATTGTTAATTTTTGTTTTCAAAACGATTCATCATCATCAATAAAACTACCTGTTGACTAAGTTTTATTCGAGGCAATCTTGGTTCGAGCGAGGAAAAGCACAGCGAGGATACATTTTGTTATCAATTTGCAATTCAACAAATTTTGTTATATTTATGGAGAAAACCTAATACAAACAAATAACATGCATGAAATACCATTAATTTATTGAAATGAGCTTATAAGCCAAATGCTGCATCTTTCCTTCTCAGTTTTTTCGCCTATTTTGGTATTGTAATGATAACGACAGAGGATTATCCCGCACCAATCTCTCAGAGTGATTTCGCAAAAGCAAGAATTATTGGAGTCATTTCATTTGCCATAGGTATTTTGTCATTGTTGATGGTCATTTCTGTTTCTAGATGGAACAAGTCCAGGGGGCTAGGTATCTTTACTACCATTATAGGTATAGTGTCATTAATTCTATTAATTTGGAATTGAATTTTACAAAAAATAAATCAAATGGAATTCAAAAACGAACAAAAAATTTTGTTGGTATTAGACATTGACGAAACGCTAATTTTCGCAACAGATAAAGAATTAGATTACACAGCAGATTTTGTAATTTTTGATTATCACATTTACAAAAGGCCGTATCTAAAGCAATTCATAGAAGAAGTAAAAGATGATTTCATAATTGCTGTGTGGTCATCCGCATCAGATGATTAAGTGAAGGAAATTGCAAAACGAATATTCCCACAAGAAATCAATTTAGAATTTGTCTGGGGAAGAAGCCGCTGTACATATAAAAGAAATTTAATTATAGATGAATATGGTTATTATGATAATGATTTTAACAATCACTGTCTGTACACAAAACCTTTGAAAAAATTGAAACGAAAAGGATATAAGCTTGAAAAGGTTTTGATCGTAGATGACACGCCGCACAAATCAAAAGACAATTACGGAAATGCTATTTATCCAAAAGAGTTCAAGGGAGAAACAAACGACAATGAATTAAAAAAGCTATCTTTATACCTAAAGACACTGAAAGACAAACAAAATGTTCGTCGAATTGAAAAAAGACATTGGAGAAACGAAGTTGAAAGTTGAAAATATTCAAGCATTCTCGCAAATTGCCCAATTAGATAACCACCTACTATCGCTTTCAAAAAGATTTTTGTAATGTGTTGAAATTTATAACTAAACAACATTGATTCTTGCATTCTCAAATTCTCGCATTAATACCGTAACTTGTGCAGATAATCAGAAAATAAATGAAAAAACTCAACAATAAAGTCGCAATCATCACGGGCGGAGCTAATGGAATTGGCAAAGCAACGGTTCAAAAATTTTTAGAAGAAGGTGCCGAGGTCGCTATTTGGGATATAAATAAAACAGCAGGTGAAAATACAGTCTTAGAATTCGAAAAAGTAGGTGGTAAATGCCAGTTTTACGAAGTCAATACAACAGATATTCAATCAGTCTCAGCAGCAGCAGATTTGGTAAAAAATGATTTTGGAAGAATCAATATTCTTGTAAACAATGCAGGTATTACGCGTGATGCTTCTATGAAAAAAATGACCTCCGAACAATGGCAACAAGTCATTGATGTAAATCTAACGGGCGTTTTTAATTGCACAAAAATAATTGCCCCTTTTATGATTGAAAATAGATGGGGAAGAATTATTAGTGCTTCTTCTGTAGTAGCGCACAATGGCAATTTTGGACAAGCCAATTATGTAGCAGCAAAAGCAGGAGTAATTGGAATGACCAAAGTATGGGCAAAAGAATTTGGATCAAAAGGAATCACTGCAAATGCAGTTGCGCCTGGATTTATCAATACAGAAATGGTAAAAACAATTCCCGCTGAATTCATAAGTATAATACAAGCAAGAACGCCTCTTAATCGCTTGGGCGAGCCAATAGATATTGCCAATGCCTATGCATTTCTCGCCTCGGAAGAAGCTTCGTTTATTACTGGCACTGTGTTGAATGTTGATGGTGGGATGGTTGTGTGAAATCAACTCAAACTGCATTTAAATCTAATTCATCCAAGCGAATGAATTTAACACTTTCGGGAAATGTTTCTTTTGCTTCTTTTAATATTTTTCTAAAGAGATTGTCTTTTCTTAATTGGTAATAGCACAATGCTTTATTGTAATAAACATCGTCTTTTTGTCCGTATAAATTGATTGAATGTTCGAAATAATCTAGGGCTTCTTCGTAGAATCCGAGGTCGTAAAAGAAACCGCCTAATTCGTAGGGAAGGTCGTATGGTTCATTAATGTTAAAAAAGAAATACCAGATTTTGTGAAGCGTTTGTTCCAGTCTATTTCTATCATCAAAAGTGATGTTCTTTGCAACGGTTTTTAATCGTGGTAAAATATTTATGAAAAATGTAGAGTCATAAGAACTCAATCGCATTAATGCAATTAATTCACTAAAAGTCAATGTTGAAATGTTTTTATAAGTTGATTTTTTTAAGGTGATAAAATCATCAGGACCAAAATCATTAACAAACCGTTCATAAGCTGCATTTGTATATTGATAAGTATCTGCTTCTTCCAGAAAAAAGAGGCAACCAATTTCTAAATTAAAAGTAGAAAAAGATGGAAATAATGATTTGCCGCCTTTTTTCTTACAAAATTCAACAAAAGCATGAAAATTTACCCAAAGTGAAAAACTACCGTGTATTATAACTTCTGGTTCTAACTTTTTATCTAAATTACGAAGCAAGTGAAAACCTTTATCCATTGTAAGAACCATCAAGCCTTTATTGGAAAAGTCTCTTAGATTATTCAAACACTGAAAAGATTTTTGAGGAAAGAATAAATGCGTGTCAAAATCTAATTTAGCATAATCTTCTAAAATTTCATTTGATATATTATTTGGATAAAATGGTTTTTCTATGGGCGTTTTTTCATAAGTAAATTCCAGATTTTCAAAAAGCTTTTCTGCATTCATTTCTTTAGGGTTCCGTCTTGATTTTAGCGCAACCGAACAAGCAGCTATTTTTTTATTTTTAACTAAAAATAAATCGTTGGGCAGGGTATCGAAAAAATAATTGCCTATGGCAATTATTGGCTGATTTAAATCTTTAGAACGAATTGTTTTATTAGCATGCTGAAGATGAATTTCTTTGCTAGTAATTCCATCAAAATAAGCAAAATCTAAAACGCCTTGCTCATAATAAGTTTGTAGTTGAGGGTGGTCTTTAAAAAAGAGCAAATTCTTATCCACAATATCACTAATAATATAACAAAAGGAAGGAAGTTCAATATCCAGTAATGACTTAAACTTTTGTAGATGTTTGAGGATGTGAAATGCTAATCGACCGTGTCCTGCACCAAGTTCTATGATGTAAACTGTTTCATTTATACATCCTTTGGCAGCCAAATCTTTAAGAAATGCCAATATCAATTCGGCGTAGGTCTTTCCAACCACGGAATTACTGGTCATATGATGCGGCACAATTCCCTTGCTCCAGGCATCAATCCCAGCTTGGTCATAAAAATCGCGGTTAAGTTGCCAGATTAGGCTTTCAGAAAAAGGTTTGAATGGTTCTAATTCGAAGTAGTCATTTCCCATAGTAAAAGGTTGCTAGATTAAAAATCATTTTCCAACCTAGCTGGTCTAAACTATGAAATAGTGCAAACAAACGAAATTCAAATGTTACTCAAAGATACAGTTAAATTGTCTCCAAATCGGTATTTCACGATCTAAATTAGTATTTAATGTCTCTTTTTAACAAATTTATACAGATTATAGTGGATTTTAATGGTAAAATGTTATTTTAAATATATTAATAAAATTGCGTTTATAAGTAAAATAATTACCATTATAAAGTCATTCAATAAATCATTACTTGCTCCACAGCGCAGGGCGAAGCGAGAAGGATAAACCTAAGTTTACGAAAATACGCCCTATGCTAATGGAATGTATTGCATTTATTGAAATGGATTGGTAAGAGTTAAATTCGCTACGCAAGCAGCACGGGGAGACGCACGGCCGTGCGTCTCTACAGGTCTAAATATTTTAAAAATTTAATAAACCACCACTCGCTTCACAATCACCGCATCTTTCGTTTTCATACTAATGAAATACGAGCCTTTACTTTGAGCAGACAAGTCCAATTGCAAGAAATTTTCGTTCGTTTTTTGTTCTGAAATAACCTCTCCTAAATTATTTGAAATGCTATAAGATAATATGTTTCCTTTCCATGATTGAATAGAAAATTTCCCTTTATTCGGATTTGGATAAATTTGAATTTCTGCTTGATGTATTATTGCCAAATCCATTGCTTTTCCAGATAGGTTGATATTTATATCTCCAGCATTACTTTTCAGAACCAACTCACTTAGATAGTCTCTATCTTCAGTTGGTTCAAAATAAATAAAAATGTCTTGACTACTCATTCCCTCCACGGTCAAATCTTGCAACTCACCAGAATTAAATGCAGCACTTCCAAATTCAAATGCATTTATTTCTAATGGTAAGTCACCGAGATTTGAAATGGTTAATATTTGTGGTGGAACAGATGGGTTACTTATTGAAATCTCTCCAAAATTTAGTTCAAATGGATTTGCGGAAATAACTGGAAGAGATGGCAATACCGAAACCATTCTATTGCTAACCGTATTGGTTACAATTGCAGGATTTTTATCAAAATAAATAGAGGCAGTATTTTGCACATCTGAATTTTCATTTAGACCTGCCCTTCCCAATATTTGATATTTTACAAAGCCGTGAGAAGCTGGTTCATTGACAAAGCTATCGGGCAAATAAATATCATTAAATTTAAAAGTTGCTACCCTACTTTCAATGTCGATTTGAGCTTCCATATTATGGCTACTCGCAATTGGTTGGAAAGTCCTTAAGTCTAGTAATTCACTCAATTCATCCCTTATTACAACATTGAAAGCCGTGTCATTTCCTGTATTCTGAAAACGGACTGTATATTCTAATGTATCACCAAAAAGGGTATAATTTTCTTTTCCATAACCTGAAGGAGTGTTTAGTTTATCGTTAGGGTCATAAGCGCAAATTAGCTCAGAAGACAAAACATCTTTGTGTCCTGCATAACCTTCATTGGTTCTTATATTAACTAAAAAATTTATTATTTCCCCAATATCCTCCACGCCTGGCATTTCATAAATTAAATGAATTTTCTCAGAATGGGTTGGATATAAATCATTGTAAAACCAATATAATTTACCGTTTGAAGTGGAATCTGCTGGTGGGTCAGATGAAACAAATGCAGCTAAGTCATCTGGAACTAATTCAATGATGCCACTTGTTGTAACTGTTCCTGTATTTGAATAAGTCAACCAATAATTGGTTTCACGATTACAACGTGTGATGCTTGAAGTAATATCAATTCTTTGGCTGACGATATTTGCTACGGAAGTAAGTGGGAAATGAATCAATGTATCCCCAAAAGTCGGATCTTGATAAGAAACTTCAACATTGTTATAAATAGAATCGATAATCCACAACGGGCTTGCATCATCAAAAGAGATCGTATAATCGCCAAAGTCCGTTAAATAAAAATGATTGATCCCCATTTCATCTGAATATCCATAAAAAGCATTGGGTTCCAAATTGAAATTTCGGACTAAAAATTGCTCAGATGCATCAAAAATACCATTTGAATTTATATCATGAAAAGCCTGAGCTTGGATTTGATTCTCTAAACAAAAACTGTAAATAGCACCTAATGAATTACAATTCGTAGCATTATTTTGAATGACTAGGTCTTGAAAATCTGTACCCCAGTTGATAATTGGACAACAAGTTTCTAATTTCGGGTTGCCAATTATTTTAATAACCTCAACATCCCTAACATTTTCAAAACCATCAAGGCTTACTAAATTATCATTATTAATAATCTCAATTCCGTATTTAACATTTTCTAGACTTTCAAAACCTATCCTCTCCAAATTTTCATTATCTCTAATATTAAGCTGGCTGGTACTTTTCAGTTTCTCCAAGCCAGTTAAATTTTTCAAATTTTCACAATTTCCAACAAAAAAATAGCCTTCAAGGGTTTCTAAATTTTCCAAACCCATTAAGTCCTCTAATTTTTCATTATGTCTAATATTGACATACCCATTAGCACTTTTCAAATTTTCTAAACCTTTTAAACTTTTTAAATTATCATTATATGAAATTGAGAAATTATCTCCAAGGTATTTCAAGCTCTCCAAGCCAACTAAATTTTGCAAATTTTCATTTCTAGAAATAGTGAAAAAATCATTAACAGTTTCCAAATTTTCTAAGCCTTCTAAATTTTCCAAATCATTATTAGAATGGATGCTAGTACGCCCATCAATATTTTTCAAATTTCCCAAGCCAATTAAACTTTGCAAATTATAATTGCTACTTATGGTAAAAATACTGCCAACACTTTTCAAACTTTCTAAACCTTGAAAACTAATTAAGTTTTTATTATTATTAATAAGAAAACTACCTACAATATTTTCCACGTTTTCTAAACCTCGAAAATTTCTTAAATTATCAACAGACCTAATGTCAACCACACCAATACTTGTCAATTTTTCCAAGCCTTGAAAATCTTCTAAACTATTATTATAATTAATTGACAAATGCCTTTCGAGACTTTCCACATTCCCCAAACCTTTAAGGTTTTTCAAACTATCGCAACCCTGTATGTCAAGTGCCACAAGTTCAGTTAAATTACTTAAAGCTAATAAATTTTTCAGACCTCTGTTGTCCCTAAGTTTAAGTCTTCTAAGACTTTTCAAGTTTTCTAAACCATCTAAATTTTGCAATTTTCCAATACCTTCAATTGCTAAAGTTCCAGAAATATTATTTAAATTTTTTAAAGCCTGTAAATTTTCAAGGTTATAATTTAAATATAAAGTAAAGCCTCCATTTACAGATGTAATATTTTCAAAAGTACTAATATCTATTAATTGATAATTATATTTAAGTTGAATATCAAGACCTATGTGATTTAAATTTTTAATTCCTTCCAAGTCAATTACACCAGTGTCATTCAAATTAAGACTTTCACCCACATACAACAAATTTTCCAATCCAGCTAGACTAGATAGATTAGGAGTCTGATTAATCACCAAACTCCCTTCAATTTTCACCACATCTTGCAGTCCCTCCAAATTTGATACATTAGCATTATTGGGGAGACCAAGGCTAGAACCAATCACTAAATCACCCTCAATTTCTGTACACCCATAATCTTGAGAAAAGTTGTCTATCTCCAATTGAGTTTTTAAATAAATATCCTCCGAGCATTGCCCAAAAACAGACGTCAAGGAAAAAATAGAAAGAAAAATGATTAATATGTATACTTTCATTCTGGGGTATGTTTTAGGTTTGCCTCTTAAATTTTAGGAACAGCTCATAAATAAGTGTGCGTCAAAATTTAATAACATAAGTTGAAACACATAAGTTCCTCCATAAAATTAATAAACAATTACCTTATTCACAATTATTCCTTCATCCGTTTCAATAGCAATAAAATACAAACCCTTGCTTTGCGTAGTCAAATCTGCCTCAAATGATTCATTACTAACTTTTTGCGATAAAATAACTTCACCAAAACTGTTTTGAATTGTGACAAACTTTATGGACGCACCCTCAGATTTTAAAACAAAACGCCCTTTGGTCGGATTAGGATAAACCTGTATTTTCGATTGGTTTAATGTTGCCAAACCCGTAGCCATTGTTGCTTTTCCGATAAGGCTTATGGTTAAATCTCCCGCATTACTTTTTAAAACCAACTGACTTTGATAGTCTCCGACCTCCGTTGGTTTAAAGTAGATGAGGATTTCTTTGCTATTTAAGCCTTCTATAGTTAAATTTTGCGGATCATTAGAATAAAAAGCAGGATTTTCAAATTCAAATGCATTTATTTCTAAAGTTAAATCTCCAAGATTTGCAATCGTTAATGATTGTGCTAGAATATTTGTAGCATTTAATGAAACTTCTCCAAAATCTAGTTCATTTGGGTTTGCTGATAAAACAGGTAGTGCTGGCAATACCGAAACCATTGTATTGTTAACGGTATTGGTTACAATTGGAGGATTTTCATCAAAATAAATGGAAGCTGTATTTTCTATTTTTGATTCTTCATTTAGACCTGAATTTCCTAAAATTTGATATTTTACAAAACCGTGAGAAGCTGGTTCGTTGACAAAACTATCAGCCAAATAAATATCAGCGAATTTAAAAGTTGCCACCCTACTTTCAATGTCTATTTGTGTTTCAACATCATGGCTACTCGCAATGGTTTGAAAAGTTGATAAATTTAACAAATCGCTCAATTCATCTCGTATTTCTACATTAAAAGCTGTGTCATTTCCTGTGTTCTGGAAGCGAATAGTGTATTCTAATGTATCACCAAAAAGCGTGTAATTTTCTTTTTCGTAACCTGAAGGAGTGTTTAATTTATCATTCGGATCATAAGCGCAAATCAACTCAGAAGACAAAATATCTTTGTGTCCTGCATAACCTTCATTCGTTTCTATATTAACTGCAAAGTCTATTATTTCCCCTAATTCATCTACTCCTGGCATTTCATAAATCAAATGAATTTTCTCAGAACGGGTAGGATATAAATCATTGTAAAACCAATATAACTTACCATTTGAAGTGGAATCTGCTGGTGGATCGGATGACACAAATGCAACTAAGTCATCTGGAATTAATTCAATTACACCACTCGTCGTGACTGTTCCTATATTTGAATAAGTTAGCCAATAATTGGTTTCACGATTGCAACGTGTGATGCTTGACGATAAATCTATTCTTTGGCTGGCAATGCTTCCTATAGAAGTAAGGGGGAAATAAACCAGTGTATCAATAAAAGTAGAATCTTGATAGAAGATTTCAACATTGTTGTAAAGAGGGTCAATGGTCCACAATGGGCTTGCTGCATCATAGGAGATCGTATAATCGCCAAAGTCTATTAAATAAAAATGATTGATCCCATATTCGTCTGCAAAGCCATAAAAAGCATAGGGTTCTAAAATGAAATTTTTGCTCCAAATATTGTTCAGCAGCATCAAATGTTCCATTCTCATTTATATCATGAAATGCTTGAGCTTGAACTGCTGTTTCTGAACACAAAGCATGAACTGCTTCTACTGAATTACAACCAGCACCATTATTACCACTAATTAAAAAAGTTCCAACAATACTAAAATCCCAATTTAACATTGGACAACACATTTCTAAATTAGGATTTTCACCTATGGCAACAATTCCAGTAAATATAGCATTTTCTAAACCTTGAAGACTTATTAAACCAATTTTATCCAAAACATAAATATCAATACCTGTCTCTAAATTTTCTAAGCCCGTGAAGTTTATCAAATTAGGATTTTCATAAACATCAAAAAAAACTCCTATATTCCCTAAATTTTCCAAGCCTACAAAATTTTCTAAATTTTCATTGGTATGAACAGTCAAACTTGCACCAATGCTTTCCAAGTTTTCCAAACCCACAAAATTTTCCAAATTTGCATTATCAACAGTTGCAAAATCGCCGCCAATGCTTTTCAAGTTTTCTAAACCCACAAAATTTTTCAAATTTATATTATTCAAAACAGCAAAGTAGTTACCAATACTTTCTAAATTTTCTAAACCAGAAAAATTTAATAAATCAGCAACATCGTAGATTATCAAGTTAACCTCTATTCTCACCAAATCCTTTAAACCTTCCAAATTTGTTATATTAGAACTTGGATCAGTTGTATCTCCAATTACTAGACTAGCAAATATTTCAGCACAGCCATAATTTTGAGGGAAATTGTCTATATCTTCTTGCGTTTTTAAATGAATAATCTCTGAGCATTGCCCAAAAACATTCACAAAAGCGCAAAGCATCACAATAATTACAACTAATAAATTTTTCATCTTGTATTATTTTAAAATCATAGTATTGAATGGTAAAAGTGCAAGTAGTGACTTGAATGTAGGTAAGTTAAAAACGCCCTACGTATAAACAAGGTCGTTTTTCAGTCATTAGTTCCAATTTTTAAGCAAAAACAAGGTGTAGGCAGTATAAAAATAGTCTTTTTTGGTGAGATTAAGTTTATAAATATGCTAATCGTTAAAGTAAAGTAAATGTAATTGATTCTACCTATAAAAATGCGATTATCATTGTGGAACCACAAAGGCACAAAAATCACAAATAAAAGGGAGTAAATATTGAAGCATTATAACATTGAAGCATTCCCTATTCAACCAATAAACCCAACACTGTCTCCGACCACAACACAGGAGCTTCCAACATTGGGTAATGCCCAACATCTTTTATAATTTTTAAATTGGCGGTGGGAATGTTCTTTTTCAACTCATGCGCCATATCAATCACTGCAATGGGATCTTTATCCGCCCAATATATTTTAATGGGAATATCCGTATTATAAATGCCATTGGTTATCCACCTATTCCAAAACTTTTTTCGCTCGTGGTTGTAAAGGCTGATGCGTGGAAATACGGCTTTTGCTTCTTTGGTCATTCCAATTTCATACAAAATTCTTATTTCCTCTTTAGAATATTTGGATTTATCGTAAAAAATCTTTTTGAGATTGTATTGAAAATAAGACTCGGTAGACAATTTGGTTAAAATGGGTCCCAATTTTTTATTCATTAATATTTTTTGGGCAAATAAAAGTTTGACCCTATTTATTAAGATAGAACCATTGCCAAAAATAATTGCATTTATATCTACAGGACGATAGCCTAAATTCCATTTTGCAACAATTTCAGTCAACACACTTGATCCATAATCATGTGCCAATATAAACGCTTCTTTTATCCCCAATTTTCTCCAAAGGGAAAGCGCAGTATCTGCCTGATCAATGATGGAATAGGAATATTCTACAGGCTTATCTGAAAAGCCAAACCCAAAATGATCGTGAACGATTACCCTATATTTTTTTGATAGAATTGGAAGCACTTTGTAATAATCAAATGAGCAAGAAGGATAACCATGAAGAATGAGTAATGTTGGTTTATTTGGATCGCCCTCCTCCACTACAAACAAATTACGTCCATTTACTTCAACAAATTTACCTTTAGCTTTCCAATTTTCTGCATTCATATCAAGTCCATTCCTAGTTTTGATTTATTAAAATGTGGGAAAGCCTTTTTATTGGTGTTTTTGCCCAAAAAATCAGCTAATTTTTCAAACCCATTTTCATCTCGGACATCTAATATAATAAATTCTTCGGAACTTCTACATTTAAAATAGTCAAGGACAAATGCTTTATGATTTCTAAAATCAATTAAAAATTTCTCAGCATCTTTTTTTTTATTGGTTTGGTAAAAGCTCCAATCCTCCAAAGATTTTTTCCAAGACTCTTCATCGCGTTCCAAATATACAAATTTACTCTTCGGAAATTTTTCGTCCATAACTGGAATTACCGATTCCAACGACCAAGGCAAATCATCAAAGGATTCGTAACGTGCCGTGTAATCCAACACCTTATTCATTTTATTTTTAAGGTAATAATCTCGATAAACTGTGTAATCATAAGAGCTGTTTCTATAACCAAGCATTTCAAATGATTTGCCAAGTGTAGTCGTCCCAGTTTTCATAAAACCAATACAAAACACCTTCGGTCCGTAGTCTGGTTTGATCATAGATGTTTTGAGTTTATCTATTAATCTGGAAGCGCGGAATTTTATTTGTTTATACATTTCTTAGTTTCTTTGGCTGTTGGCTGTGACCTTTGGCTTTTGACCAACAGCCAAAAAGACACCGCAACAGAGTTTAAACAACAAAGTCCCAACATTACGACACCGCTGCCTGAGGTTCGACACAACAAAAATCCACCACAAAGCAAACATCAAAAATTCATACAAAAACCAACGACGCAGCAAAGTCCACTCGAAGGCAAGCAAAAAAAAACCTGAACAAAATTAATTGATCAGGTCTCTTTTATTATATAGTGCGTTTCTTCTTATTTCACAGAATTCACGATTGAAGCAAAAGCTTCAGGATCATTCATAGCCAAGTCAGCTAAGACTTTTCTATTCATTTCGATTCCTTTCTCGTTTAATTTGTGAATGAACACAGAATAGCTCATACCGTGCTCCCGCACAGCGGCATTGATTCTGGCAATCCACAATCTTCTGAATGTTCTTTTTTTGTTCTTACGATCTCTGTATGCATATGTCCAAGCCTTTTCAACGGCATTTTTTGACACAGTCCATACATTTTTGCGACGCCCCCAGTAACCTTTGGCATGCTTCATCATTTTTTTACGACGAGCTCTGGATGCAACAGCGTTTTTAGCTTTAGGCATTATCTGCTGAATTTTAACAATTGGCGAGTTTTCACTACTTAATACCAATCATCTGGTTAATTAATTAATTTTGCGAATTGAGTATCATTAAAAGAATAAACTCATCATTTCTGCTGCAATATTTTTCGATCTACTTCCGAACTGTCGGACCAGTCAAAAATGCTCACCTTAGCCCTGCTAGGTCTGCGCTTTTTTCCTTATATATCAAAAAAACTTTTTGTAGAAATGTTGATTTTATTATTCAAATGATACTTGGTTTAAAACTGCTAAAATAGTTATTAGATGTTAAGCATTCTCTTAACTCTTTTAACTTCACTTTTGTGAACAATAGCTGACTGACTTAATCTTCTCTTTCTCTTCTTACTCTTTTTAGTCAAAATGTGACTAGTAAAAGCGTGTCTTCTCTTGATTTTGCCAGAGCCAGTTACTTTGAACCTTTTCTTCGCACTCGAATTTGTCTTTATCTTCGGCATGACTCAATAATTTTTTGATCGGCAAAGATAGCCTTTTATTGACAATTAACAATATATAATAGATAAATTTTAAAAAAACACGGTTCTTTTTGTAATTAATATACAATCTGTAGATTTGCAATGCGTTATTTAGTAAAGTGATAATAATAAGTTAGACCAAGTTGCCCGAACGTTGGACCGAAAATTTTTTCCATTATACAAAGAAGTAAAAGTATGCTGGTCCGACACTCGGTAGCAGGGCTACGGGATGCTTTTGCTGATGCAGTATATGGGGAAAAGATGAAGGCAAATTGTCTAAGTTATTGTTTTCGCTTTATTTAACCAAAATACAACCGATATTTAACCAAAACACAACCTTAGATGCGCCATAATCGTTTAACAATGTGTCAGATAAATAATAAAATGACTAAAATTCTTGATATTTTATTCGTTAACTGACTTTCTAAAAAACAAAATTTACTATAAAATCTACTATAGACAATGAGAAAAATAACTTTATTAGGAGCCTTATTTATGCTAATTTTCTCCACATCTTGCGATAAAGGCGGAGATGGAGAAGATTTGGGTGCCGAACGCCGTTTTGAATTGTACTTTACCTATTACAATCCAAATGGCAATGACCCAACAGTTATATTAGACTCCGCTTTTGATACCAATGAAGATGTAAACATCGACTCAACAGCAGTAATCGCTAGAGTTGTGGGTGATGGAGATGTTGAAGTTACCTTTAACAATGTTACCTTGGTTACAGAAAGAGATGGTCAGCAAATCAATTACAATATTGATGATGTGACAACGGAATACTTGATAAATGATGTTTGGAGATTGGATACGGAGTTTGAAACTTTCATTAGCAAAGCCGTCGATATGGATTTGGTGATGGTATTAGATGCCAGCTCTTCACTTGGAGATAATTTTCCTGTGATACAATCTTATGTAAAAAAATTGGCTAAAGAAATCAAAGATGAGATTGCAGATGTCTCTTTTGGTTTGGTAGATTTCAATGACGATATTAATTGTCAAAGCATCACCAATAATTTAGGAATCATTGATTCACATATTGATAGCATTAAGCTAGAAAAAAACACTTCCTTGTATGATGCCGTTGATAAAGGCATTCAGTTGTTGCAAGGTTCAAATGCAAGAACCAAAGCGATGCTAACTTTTACCGACGGATTGGATAATAATTCTGATTTAATAAACAATTCTCCTACAAAATTAGCAGACCGAATGACTGTGGGTGTTGCAGGCAGCCCAATTGCCAGCTTTACCATTGGAATGGGAAATGATATCGACGAAGTAGCAATGAAAAAATTAGCAGTTAATGGTGGAAAAGCAAGCTTCCCTCAAAATGTAGAACAGCTGGAAGGCGTTTTCGAAGATTTTTCTAAAACCATCGGAGCCGTTCACAGCCTAACTTACAGAAGAAACGATCAAGCACGTACTTTTGAAAATGCGCAAAATATTAGATTTGTTATAAAGGCAACTCCTAAATAATGCATGAATGCGAGAATGCCTGAATGCTTGAATAAAACAAAAAAGACCGTCATCCCCGAATTTTCAAGGCGTAGCCACAGAAAATATCGGGTTGGACTCGCACACGAGATCTCGTCAATGTTTAGGACACAGTTTATTAACTAACAGTTTTTCTTTTTTTGGACGGAACATATCATCTTCGAGTTTGTAGTCTCCCCGCTGTCCGCTGCAATGCATTTATACGCATATAAATGCATTTCCACTCGCATCGGGCGTATTTTCGCATATTTAGGTTCGCTGTCGGTAGGTTCGGCTTCCGCGCTTCCCTTGCTGCTCTTAATGCGAGAATGCGAGAATGCGAGAATGTGAGAATGTGAGAATATACTGTGATTTAAGTAATTTCAAATTCGTGATTTTCAAGCTTATTAATCATTGTTATTATTTTTTTCTATAAACCTTGGTATAAACCCACCTTGATAAGTCCCAACAACGGGTATTAATTGATCTCCTACTTGGTCAACTGGATACTTTTCTTGTATTTTATGATACCAATTTTTATCATTGAATTTTTTCTGCCTAAAATTGGAAGCCTTTTCTGGTTCAACTAATAGGTGATAACCTCCTCTTGTATCTAAAATTCTGTAGTTACCTTCACCCACTTCCATTTCCAACCACATTTCGTCCAAGTCGATTTCTTTATCATCAATATCAAAGTCTACATAACAAGTTCTTGATTTTGATTTTTGAATACAGCTCATTGCTTCTGCATGCAAGTTGTAATTCTTGGATTTCATTAGATCCCAACACTTCTTCCCCATTAATTCTGTTGCTGTTTTCATACAACGTGGATTAGCTGAGATATACAATGCTAAGGATTCTTGAGGAGCTGCTCCATTCTTCAATTTCCATGCACCTATTGGTATTTCTAGTTGCCTTATTTTATCAATAAGTCTCTCTTTATCTGATGTAAACCTTTTAAGTTGAGTTTTATCATTTGACTTGATTTGTTCTTCACTATATTTTTTTCTTGCAAATAGTGAAATGTAATATTTTTCATTTTCTTCGAGTTCTGGCAACCAAGAAATAAAGTTCACCAACTTCTTTTCATCAGCAATAATTTTATAATTCATTTATTCTTTTTGTTGTTTTTTTTCTTTTTTTTTAATGACTACAAACGCTGCTTGTTCTTTTCAGTCTAATATTCGTTAAAGAATCACAAACCCTTCTACGAGAAACCTAACATCGCAAGTAGACAAGGCATGCCTTGTCTCTACATATCTGGTGGTTAAATGCAATTTATAACTGTGGTTAAATGTACAATTCATAACTCATAATTCATAACTCATAACTAACCCCCCAGCTTCTCCTTAATCTTCAAAATCGATGGATGATCTGTATTCATTTTTTTTATGATTTCTGCAGCTCGTTCGTTTTGATTGGAATTGTACAACGTTATGGCTAAACTTCGTTCTACTTCTTCATTTGTAGGATTGATGTCATATGATTTTTGGAAATATTCTGCTGCTGTTTTGAACTCTCCTTTTGAAGCATAGGAAGCCGCAACCAATTGTAGAGATTTGATATTATGAGGACTGTGCTTTAAAGATTCTCCGCAAGTTTCTATTACTTTGTCAGATTTTTCTAATTTAAAATAGGAAAAGCAAAAATAATAGGGAAGCGTCATTTCATTCGGAGTGATTGTATAAAATTTATTATGGCTTTCTGGGTATAATTTCGTTATGGCTTTGTGCTTTCCAGCATTGCTCAACGCTATCACTTTCTTTAACAATTGTTCTCCATTGTAACGGTTCCAAGCAAAGTAAACTAAAAATAACATGGACAATAACAACGCCACATTAATTGATTTTAATTTTACACCATCTATTTTATAAGTAAATTGTTCTGGATTTATTTTATAGGTATTGTAAACAATTAAGGATAAAATTAAACCCAATAAAAAATTAAGTTCTATTCTTTCTTTTGGAAAATCAAAAAAGGCGATAATCAAATAACCTGTCAAAAAGGCGAGCAATACAATCAGGTTGTTTTTCCGCTCCTGATCTTGTGTTTTAAAAATACATTTTACAGCAATAAAAAAAACAAGTCCTATCATTAAAAAATACAAGAAAATTCCAACGAGACCTGTTTCTGTTGTAATCCAAATATAGTCATTGTGTGGACGAGAAACGGTCTTTTTTTCATCGCTCAATCTTGTAATATCTCCTATGCCTTTAGAGGCATAAAAAATATCCCAATTTCCTGCGCCATAACCTAAAATAGGTTTGTCTTTTATCAGTTCTACGGAATTGCTCCATAAAGCAAGTCGTTCTTTTGCATTACGTGATTTGGCGAAATTTGCAATATTGTATCTCTTTAATAAACTGACATCCGCCTGAAAGGAATAAACAGCCCATAAGCCTCCTAAAAGCAAAGCACCACCAATTAAAACTGGCTTCCAAGGGATGGATTTTTCAGTCTTTTCTTTGCTTAAAAAGTACAATGTGACTCCAACTATAAGGGTCGCAATAAATCCTAAAAGAAAAGCTCGTGCCAACAAACTAAACATCAAAAGAATTATCAAAACAATGCATACATACAATACATATTTTAAAGCATTTTTGACTCTTAAACTAGCAATAATGGTAAGTGGCAAATGTAAAAACAACAGTAAAATGAACAGATTTTTATGCGCCGAGAATCCTTTTACATCGTAAACGCTGCTCTGTTTGGAGAAATCGGATATAGACAAAAATTCGTACCAGCCAAATACACAAAGCACAACAGCACCGATACTTGCGGCATAATAAATGTAAGACTCGTTTTTTTCATTTTCGTTTAATACAATTTGTGCAATGTAAAAAGAACAAAACAGCAGCAATGAGGTAAAGGAAACGAACAAGGCTTCTGAAAAATTCCAAGCCCAGAAAATGGAAAGGAGTTGCCAACAAACAAACAAACCTAAAAAAAAACCTGAAATAGTTAGATTGAAAAAGTTATTGTTTTTTTTTACTAATGAAATGATTAATGAGAGAATGAAAAATATGGAAAGTGCGACAAATTTTGGTGTCAAAGCACTGTCCATAAAATCATTCGAATGAATCCAAGGAAGGGAAATCAAGATCAATATAAACATTATTAATCCAACGCTAAAATTTTGCTTTACCGATGCTTGGCTCATCTTTTTCTTTAATTTTCACCATCACTCACGATAAGCTTTTTTACAACTTTTTGATGATTTTCAGTTTCAATTGATACAAAATACAATCCATTTTTTAATTCACGAATATCTATATTTAATGATTCTTGATAGACGTTTGTGTCTGAATAAATTTCCCTTCCCAAAGCATCTAAAATACAGACTTTTTGCATTTCAAAAGCAGATTCTATAATAATATTTTCAAAAGCTGGATTAGGCAATACTTTTACTTCTGTTAATTCTAAAAACGGAACGGCTATCATCGTGTCCATCGGCTCAACTGTTGTTGTGTCTCCTACCAAAATCGCTGATACGTTCACATCAAAATCTTTACAAATACTTATGACAGTTCCCAAGCAATCATCCGCAGATAAACAAACTTCATATGCTCCAGAGTCCTCAAAGTTATAAACAATGGTGGAGGTTGTATCCGCAATCACAACATCCTCTATTAAATCCTTACTAAAATTCCATGTGTATTCATCTTGTTTCAAGTCTTGATTGATGACTGAACAAATGACTTGTCCAGCACCATTATTTACCAAAATTTCAAAATCTAAATCTGGTTCATCGACCTCCCTAAAATCCTCCACATATCGAGGTAGTAAAAAGTAAGCATCTGTTGTAGGTGTAACAAAACTCGCTTGTCCAACCAAACCAACTATGTTAAATATTCCCTCTGGAGCATCACTTTCAATCAAAGTTGAATTAGCCAATATTTTAACGCTAAACTCACCTATATCACTACTAACATCGACTACAAAACCATTTTCAAAATTACCCCATTGCTCAGGGTTTACTAGAGAGCAACATCTTAACTCAACCAACCTACCCTCATTACTTTCAGACATTCTAAGTACAGATATTGGCTCTTGAACAGTTTGATTTTCAGCAATAATTTCAAGAGTTTCCACTACCAAACGTATTTGACCTAAATACTGTTCTATTTCACCAGTAACGTGAAGACTATCACCTTCTGTCGGTTGGTATCCTTCAACTGGAAAACTTCTGTAAATATTAATACCAGCAGAATTATCCAATAAATAAAAATCCAATCCACTATCAGAGTAATTGTTTCCGTGAACAACTCCCCTTAACTCAAAAGACTTTCCAATGTTTATACTAGAATAGTTATTATCCGCCAACAATCGTGCATATGAAACGGGCACCAATGGAGTTACGATTGCTTCAACCTGAACTATTTTACATTTTATTTGACGGGTAAAACAATTGCTAATGGTCAAACAAACTTCTGTAGGACCAGCTTCAAATAAATTTTGTTCAATAACTTCTCCAAATTGTTGCTCATAATAACTCACACCAAATGACCAGCTGAGTGCATCAATGTTTCCAGTGGAGGCACTTGTGAATTTATAGGTTCCATCTCCGATGTTTTCACATTCAAAATCGGCTTGGAGCGGATCTAGGTCATCCCCTAATTTAAATTTCCACTGAAAAGCCGCACTAGAAAACGAATCTTGAAAACCTGCTATAGGAGCAATCGTATCATTTCCAAACATGCCTAAGCCATTGTATTTGCCTTGTACATATACAAAATCATCCTTAACTTTGGTTTCATAAACTTCGGTAAAACCATTGCCTCCTGCTCCAATAAGCTCTAGCAAATTTCCATCAAGATCATATTTTGCTAAAAAATACCTTGTAGCAGGTTCAGGACCAATTGTCAAATAATTATCAGAATCAAATTTTGCTCCCTCCACCACGATTCCGCTTGCCAAGAAGTAATCATCAAAAACCTCAATAGAAGTTACGTACTCCGCATAAACAGATTGCTCCGCCCCAATTTTTTTGACCCAAAGCAATTCACCATCTTTATCATATTTGATTATAGAACCGTCATTGATTCCGCTAGTAGTATATTGAATGACGCCAAAAGTAGTTTGATTAGTGAAACCACCACCAACATAAACATTCCCCTCTGCATCGCTATCAGCGGTATAATTTGTTCCAAAATTTGGACACCATCCACCCGTGACCCATAAATTATTGCCTTCTGAATCAAATTTGGCGACGAAGGGGCTAAAACTATAGGTAGCACTATTTAAGAAAAAAATATTATCATCAAATACTAAGTCTCCATTGGTCATTCCACTCACTACTATGCTTCCATCATCACTTGTTGTAACTGACCAACCTCTTGAAAATAAATTGCCAGATGAACATTTTGCCCACATTATATCACCACTTTTCGAAATTTTCATGAGTAATACAGAAAACGCATCACTGCTTAATTCAAAATCCGAATCAGGATCTTCAATTTTTTCATATATATTTCCTGTTAATAGGAAAGTATTTTCATCCACAACACACATTCCAGCAGTAAAAACATCCAAATCGGCTCCAACAATTGAAAGATTATTGAATTGCTTGTGCCAGTTTAGGTTTCCATTTAAGTCTAATGCAAGAACTAGGTGCGCCTTTTTACCAATTTCACTTACAAATTGCTGATCTCCAAAGGTTGCACTGTTTAAAAAAGAAGACGAAATGATCAATTGATCTCCTAAAACAAGCACAGAAGGTCTAGCTTGAGAAAAATGCCCTTCAATAAAACGAAGCCAAGCAAGGCTCCCATCAGGATTTCTCTTATAAAAATAAATATTATTCTTGTTATTAAGATTTGGTAATTCAACCCCTTCAAATTCGGTCGGACTTTCATAAACACCAATTCCATAAAAATTATTTTCCTCGTCAACATCCAGACTCATTCCTCGACCAACTAAGTTTCCAGCGCTCTTCAACCAACCATCATCACACTGACTGAACAAAGTAAAGTGAGCTAAAACACTGAACAGCAAACAGATATACAATTTATTTATCATACTTAATTTTTTCCTTTAAAACAACAGCATAGATATTTCCAAAAGTAACTGATAAATCTCAATGAAACTAATTCTGATTATCAGCATTCATATTGTAACTAATTTTAATTCGTACTCGTATATTAAAAATATTCTTAATTCGTATCTACAAAGCTCGAAAATTGCAAATATTGATCTTTAACATTTTAAACATTAAAAAAAAATATTATAAAGTGGCATTATTTTTGTCGCATTCGGGCTTGTAAGCATCTGAACAAAAGCTTAAATATTATAATTATTTTGATACATAAAAACACAACCCAAATGAGTTCAACTATCACCTTCATTATCAATAGTCATCAACGTAGCATTGAAATCTCAAAAACACCAATTGAAAAAAGTCTCAAGACTACAATCACAGATGAAAAGTGGTCTGTTTTCTGTGCCTTTTGCAAAAAAGTATTTGGTTATGTAAAGAATGATCAAATTGACATCGTTGAAGAAATCGATTTAAATCCAGATGGACAGCTTGACGATGAATTTATTTCAAAAAATTCAGTTAAATTTATCACAACAATTTACAAAGAATTTGAAAAGTCGAATAAACAAAGAACAGTAAATTCTTGATAACAAATAGATTGTCTAAGATACAAAATTTCTATGGTTCAATGTTGAAAAGTCTAATTAATTTAGCCTTTTCACATTGAACCATTTTTATTTTATTTTCCTCCCAAAAAGCTTCAATTACCACATTCGTATATCTACTGTTTAAATTTAAACAGGTTACTAAATTTACACCAGTTTTATTGTAGTTATTACAATGTTGAAGGTTGAAAGTTGAAAACTTTCAACTTTCAAACTGCTTGAACATTCAAAAATCTTTTTGCTGATATGTCCAACTTATTACCTTATCGTTACTAACTTACAGCGTTCTTTACTTTCAATCAATTCAGCAATTTGTTTTTGTTTTTCAAAATAGGTTTTTTAGAGGTCGGATTTTGGGACATTTTGGATGTTATCCTCGTTTCCATACTTTTTTATCAGATTTACAAACTGTTAAAAGGTAGTCTTGCTTTTAATATTTTGATAGGGTTTCTTATTGTGTTCCTTCTTTACCGATTGGTTGATTTTCTAAATATGAATCTACTGTCAACCTTTCTAAATCAATTCATTGCAGCAGGTTTTCTTGCTATTTTCATCATTTTTCAGCCTGAAATAAGAAGGTTTTTACTGATTATTGGACGACGTTCTACGGTCGGTATTGGCAACAAATCATTGAGAAAGTTATTTTCAAGGGAGGTAGAAGACATGGAACACATGAATCAGTATGTATTGCCACTTCAAAAGACATTTGAGAGATTTTCAAAGAAAAAAATCGGTGCTCTGATCGTTTTTACACCTTCAAAAGAGGAGTATTTCTTTAGCAAAACGGGTGTTGTGTTAAATTCTGAAATTTCTGTAAAACTGATTGAGTCAATATTTAACAAAAATTCTCCGTTACATGATGGAGCAGTAATTATTTCTCAGGACAAAATTTACGCAGCAGCAGCGGTTTTGCCTATCTCTGAAAAACAAAATTTACCCAAAAACATTGGGATGAGACACAGGGCTGCTATTGGGATTTCTGAGAAAATACAGTGCATTGTATTTGTAATATCTGAGGAAACAGGCAAAATTTCTTATGCCTCTAAGGGAAAATTACACAGAAACTTAAACCAAAAGATGATAATTGAGAGCCTTCAAACTGCTTTGACAATGTAAAGTAAGTGGTAAATAGGTATTTTTTTTAGGTAAAGAATTACTTTGAGTCTATTGAATGTCTTATTATTGTGCATTATTTTGGATTTAATTATGAGTTACAGGTTATTAATTATGAATTATGAGTTATAAGTTATGAATTCCGATAGTATTGCGCACTTTTACTGAATTATGAGTTATAAGTTATGAATGATGAATTCCGATAATATTGCGCACTTTTATGAATGATGAATTCCGATAGTATTGCGCATTTTTATGAATGATGAATCTAGTAGTATTGCGAATTGTTATGAATTGTAGAGACAAGGCATGCCTTGTCTACCGAATTTTGAGTAGTCCACCACTACGGTAAATAACTGATTATTAAAGACTTCTTTAAGATAATTGTATAAAAAACAGAATGACTAAAATTCCCAAATTATATATTGCCTTATTCCTTTTGATTGGCTCAGTCCTATTCTCTGCTTGTTTTACCCAAAAAAAAGCAAAGAAAACAGTGATTACTGAAACAGCAAATGAATCTACAGAAAGCAATGAGATTGACAGAATCGTTACAGAAACAGAATTTCTGGATACCGTTCAAATTGATAGAGAAATTGTGAAGTTGATTATTGAAGACACCATTGGAATAGAAGAGGAGATTATTAAATACAAAAAAGAGGAATTCAACATAGCAGTTTTATTGCCTTTTAATGTGAACTACAACACCTTAGGAATGGAGGATAAGAAAATTTATGAGAAATCAAAGATTGCTTTAGAATTTTATGAAGGAGTTGTCATTGCATTGGACGAGTTAAAGTTGAAAGGCTTTAAAGTCAATTTGTCAGTACATGACACTGAAGGTAATGGAGAAATTGTGAAGCAAATTTTAAGCCTTTCAGAAATACAAAATATGGATTTGATTATTGGTCCAATCTATAATGGTCCTTTAAAGGTTGCCAGTGAATTTTCTAAAAGAAACAAGATATACATGGTAAGCCCGCTATCTCCCAAGACTAGTTTTGTATCAGACAATCCTTACTACCTCAATTTGAGTTCATCTTTGGATACACATTGTGATTATATTTATGACGATATTATTTCTAAAAATTTTACTGATGTAATTGTTCTTTATCAAAATAAAAATAGTGAAATAGAAATTGCCAATAAATTCATAAGCGATTCACCAGAAAACACCTCGCTTGAACTCTCTATTACAAAGTTTCACGGACTCTTGTATGATAAAAAAGACAAGCCAAACTTTAGAGATTATTTGACTGATTACAATCAAAATGTATTTATAATTTCCTCTAATAATGAATATCTAGTCAATGATGTATTGGGCAGATTATTTCCCTATAGAAATACTTACGATATTGTGATATATGGAATGCCAAAATGGGATAGATTTGAAAACATCGACCCAGAATATTTCGAGAATTTAGACATTTCTTTTACAAATAATTTTTATAAAAATCGTGAGAATACTGACGTACAGTTTTTTGAAGCAAATTATTACAATAGACTGAATAAACCTTCGACACAATATGCTAATATTGGTTATGATATGATGAATTACTTTGGTCAACTTCTAATGGAATATCCAGAAGATGATTTTGAATACGGCATCAATAATTCAAACACGGTTGGAACTTATACAGGTTTTGATTTTACTCCAGTATTTTCTGATTCTACTGGTAACATTAATTTTTATGAAAATAAATTCTTGCATTTACTCAATTACCAGGACTATATTTTGGAAAAAGTTGAAGACTAATTTCCAATTATTTTCCTTGCTATTTGTTTGTTTATTTTATTCAAATACAATAGTTGCCCAATCTAAAGAGATGATTCTTAAATCATCTTATCAGTACCCTGAAACTTTGAATGATATATGGGGATATACAGATGCATCTGGCAATGAGTATGCAATTGTAGGGTTGGTTAATGGAATTGACATTGTAGATGTTTCAGATCCAGAGAATCCTGTTGATTTATTTTTTATCGAAGGAATAAGAAGCACGTGGAGGGATATAAAAACCATACCAGAGGGCTATGCTTATGTGGTAAATGAATCTGGTGATGGATTGATGATTATTGATTTAAATCAATTGCCAAATGATGTTTCTTATACACTTGATGAAACGCATTTTTCAACTTCTCATAATATTTATATTGATGAGTATAATGTTGCCTACTGTGTCGGAACAGATACAATTGCAGGCTATGTTGCACTTGATTTAAAAGATCCTTTAAAACCAGTAAAAATTGGGGAATACTCAACTTATTGCCACGATATTTATGTTAGAAATAATGTTGCTTATACTTCTGAAATTTACAAAGGAGAATTCGCCATTTTAGACATTCGTAAAAAAAGTGAAATAAATAAATTAGCTGCTCAAAAAACATTTAGCGAATTTACTCACAATGCTTGGTTGTCTGAAGATGGAAACCAGTTGTTTACAACGGATGAAATTTCTGCGGGAACAATTGGTGCTTATGAAATTAGCAATTTATCAAATCCCTATCCATTAGACAATTTCAAACCTATAGTAGAAACTTTTGATCCTATTCCGCATAACGTTCATGTAAAAGGAAGATATTTATATACTTCACATTATACCGAAGGTCTTATCGTATTGAGTGCCCATGATCCAAGCAATTTGACCCTTGCAGAATATTACGACACCTACCCTACTGATACCATTCCACCTTTGTTTCGTGGATGTTGGGGAGCCTATCCATTCCTGCCTTCAGGCAATATCATTGCATCTGATAGACAAAATGGTTTACAGGTTTTAAAATCAAATTTCTTAATTCCGATTAATATTACGGGAGTTGTAAAAGACGAGGAAACAGGGATGGAAATTGAGAATGCTCGTATCTCAGAGGTTCACCATTACAATGCCACCTCAACGGATGCAAATGGCGATTTTGACATTAAATTAGCGATTGACGATCTATCTGCTCAAGCTACATTTATAATAGAAAAAGAAGGTTATAAAACAAAAACACTTAAAACCAGTATTGGTATAAATGAATTGTATTATCATGAAATTTATTTGTCAAAAGACAAGCAAGCACAAATTCGTTTCATTGATGAATGCACTGGTTTTTCGATTGACAGTGTCTATGTAGAATTTTATGACAGCACAACACTCAAAAGATTTTTCTCTGATAATAATGGACAAGTTGATTACATAAACTCATTTACAGATGATTACTATTTTGTAGCTTCAAAAGACAGCTTCCCTGCTAAAATTTTCAAAGAATCTGATATACAAAATGGAGTTGTTCTGCTAAAAACAGAAGAAACATGCGAAAATGCATTTACATCATCTGAAAATGATTTATTATTGTATCCCAATCCAATATCAAACAAATTCTCTATTTCATATAATTATCTTGAATTAAACGAAGAACTAGACTATGTTATTGAGTTGTTTGATCCTAGCGGCAGGCTTGTTTATGAAGGATTTTTAAGCCCAGAAAGAACAAATTTAGTTTGGAATTTAGACCTTTTAAATTCAGGCATTTATTTTCTAACTTATACTGCAAATGGAAATACACAAACAGTAAAAATCCTAAAGAATTAAAATTTTGAAGATCCAATTTGAAAATACAAATACGATAGTTTTTGAAAGCGCAATTTACAGAACGACAAGTGTATTGTTTTTCAACGATGATTTCATGCTTTTAATTGATCCGAATTATCTGCCTATTGAAATTGAGTTCATTCAAGCAAAGGTTAAGAGTATCCGTAAAAACCAAGAATTATTTCTCTTGTTTACCCATTCTGATTACGATCATATTGTGGGTTATGAATATTTTGATACTGATAAAACAATTGCTTCTAAAGCATTTTTAAATTTTGAAGATCAACAATTAAAAGCTGTTCAAAACTTTGACAAATCACTTTACGTTCTCCGACCTCAAAAGCTAAATTTCCCAGTTTTGACTGATGTCATAAGTAAAGATGGACAATCCATTGGTACACAAAACAATGATTTGACATTTTACTTAGCACCTGGTCATACCGCTGATGGTTTAATCACCCTTTTGCAACCAGAAAACTACTTATTTGTTGGAGATTATTTAAGCAATATTGAGTTTCCATTTATAGCAGATTGTCCAACAAAATATTTGGAGACTTTGGATAAAATTGAGCAAATTGTTCAAACAAAAAACATACAATTATTGGTTGTTGGACATGGCGATTGCCTACACAATAAAAAAGAAATGTTAGAGAGAATCGAAGAATCAAGAAATTATATCAATTATTTATTTAAAAACAAAGATGTTGAAAAATTGCAAGAATTTGAAAATGAATTGGCTAATAAATATCCATTTTTTGATTCTGTGAAAGAACATCATGAAAAAAACATAAAAAAATGTAGTTAAGTAACGAAAAAAGAATAACTTCCGCATTTAGACGGCTTCTTTTGTCCTTATTTTCCTTTGAAAAATACTTCCGTAGCCCTGCTACCGAACGTCGGACCGACAAGGATTTTTCAAAGATAAATAAGAAAAAAATAACTCTGGTCCGACAATTCGGTCTAAATAGGGAACTTATTATTTTATCGTTACTAAATGAATATTCACTGTAGAGACGCACGGTCGTGCGTCTCTACAATGACAATAAATCAAAGAACATAATTATTTAAACCTATGCGGAATGGGAAGAGCGGAGGATGAACTTGGCGACGAAGCAGCTAAATTTGCGAAAATACGCCCGATGCGAGTGGAAATGTATGGAATGAATTGGAACAGACAGTTGGGGAAAAATTAACAACGAAGTAATAAGTAGAGACGTTGCATGCAACGTCTTCAAAGCGGGCTGAAACCCGTTCCAATTCATTCCATACATTGCAACGGACAGCGGGGAGACTACAAAATCGTAGATGATACTCGCCGTCCTAAAAATTGATTGTAAAAATAAATTAATATAATTACGAAAGCATAAATATAATGAAATATATCAGCACAAATCCAAGCACTGGTAAAGTACTGAAAGAATATAAAGTATTATCAACAAAACAATTAAATAAAAAATTAAATAACTCTACAAAAGCATTTGAAGCAAATAAAAAACTAAGTATTGAAGATAGATGTAATCGAATAAAACGACTTTCGGATGTACTCGACAGACAAAAAGAAGAGCTTGCAACTTCTATTTCTGTTGAAATGGGCAAACCTATTAAAGAAGCGATTTCTGAAGTGGAAAAATGCAAATCAATCTGTCAATATTATGCAGAAAATGCAAAAATATATTTAGCTAATAAGTCAATTGACGCCAGTTTTTCTGAAAGCACCATAAGTTTTGAGCCAATTGGAACTGTTCTTGGAATAATGCCATGGAATTTCCCTTTTTGGCAGGTTTTTCGTTTTGCAGTGCCAGCTATGGTTTCAGGGAATAGTGTATTATTAAAACATGCTCCTAATGTTCCACATTGTGCGGAAGAATTAGAACAGGTTTTTAACTCCATTGATTTACCAGAAAATATTTTTCAAAATTTATATGTTACAAATGATCAGGTTGAGCAAATTATCAAAAATGACGCTGTCCAAGGTGTTTCATTTACAGGCAGTCTTGAGACTGGAAGTATTATTGGTAAAATAGCTGGAAAAAATATCAAAAAAAGCGTATTAGAATTAGGCGGCAATGATGCATTTATCATCTTAGCAGATGCCAACCTAAAAAGAGCAGCCGCCAAAGCTGTGCAATCAAAAATGTTGAATTGTGGGCAAAGTTGTATTGGTGCAAAAAGGTGGATTGTAGAAGAGTCGATAGCTCCATTATTTATAGAACTTGTAACGGAGTTGATGAATGATTTAGTGATTGACGACCCTCGAAAAAAGAAAACAGATATTGGTCCGATGGCAAGACCTGATTTATTAGAAAAACTGCTGCAACAAATGAAAAAGGCAGAGTCAGAAGGTGCTAAATTTATTTTTGGAGGAAAAAAAATGGCTAGACAAGGTAACTACATTCGACCAGGAATTTTGACAAATATTAGTAAAGAAAATACCGCCTTTCGAGAAGAGTTGTTTGGTCCAATCGCTTGTCTAATTACTGTAAAAGATGCCGAAGAAGCCATCGAAGTTGCTAATGATTCGAAGTTTGGATTGGGTGCATCAGTATGGTCTACCAACATTCAGCAAGCACAAAAAATAGCAAAAAAGCTAAATGTTGGCAGCGTTTTCATCAATGAAATGGTCATGTCTGACGTTCATTTACCATTTGGTGGGACTTTAAAATCTGGTAATGGCAGAGAATTGGGAGAATTTGGTATCTTAGAATTTGTAAACATCAAAACTACTGTCATTAATTAATTTGGAATTCACAGAAACAATCATAAATGACCTTCAGGCTAAACTTTCTAATCTCCGAGCAGAGATGAATAAAGTGGTCGTTGGACAGGAAAGCACAATTGAATCATTGATCATCGCTTTGCTTGCCGATGGAAATATTTTGCTGGAAGGTGTGCCTGGTCTTGGCAAAACATTGCTGGTAAAAACTTTTGCAAAATGCATTAGTTTGGATTATAAAAGAATTCAATTTACACCTGATTTAATGCCTTCAGATGTGATTGGTACAGACATTATTCGCGAAGATTCGGAAACGGGAAAACGTCATTTTGAATTTGTAAAAGGCCCACTTTTTTCTAATATTGTCCTCGGGGATGAAATCAATAGAACGCCTCCAAAAACACAAGCTGCATTATTGGAAGCAATGCAGGAAAAATCCATTTCTTACGCTGGTAAAATTTATCATTTAGACAGACCGTACATTATTCTTGCCACACAAAATCCTATTGAACAATCAGGAACTTACGATCTTCCAGAAGCACAAAAAGATCGTTTTTTGTTGAAGGTAAATATGGATTATCCGAACGCGGAAAACGAGCTTAAAATTTTGCTAAATGACTATGAAAATGAAGTTCTAAACATTCAACCTGTCATTAACAAAGAAGAAATTTTAAACAGTCAAAAAGCGGTAAAACAAATTCATGTAAACCATGAATTAGCTGCATTTGTCAATAAATTGGTCAGAAATACCAGACCCGAAAATTCAGAAATAGATTTTATAAAAAAATGGGTTCAATTTGGAGCAGGACCAAGAGCAGGACTCGCATTGATAGCAAGCGCAAAAGCAAAAGCCTTTTTAAATGGTCGTTTGTCGGTTGTAAAAAAGGATATTTTAGAATTATTAGAGTCCGTTTTGCAACATAGAATTGTTTTGAATTTTGAGGCGGAATCGGATAATATTAGTAAAAAGGATGTTTTGGAGAAGTTGGTTACATGAAACAACCAAATGTATAAAATTTGGAACTAAGGAACAGCTCAAAAATAACTGTCAGTTTTGATAATTTTCTTTTGATTTTATTCTTCGTTATTTTTATTAACCGTAGCTCGGCTATGCTGAATAAAAATGCCTCTAATAAAATTCAAAATAAAAAAATCAAATTCAGACACTTATTTATGAGTTGTTCCTAAGTTAGCGAAATATTCGTTATATTTGTATTATGGGAAAGTATAAAAAAAGAGCAGATAAGCATATGGATACTATTGAAAAAAAATACGGTCCAGACACTGGCGTTCAATTTGATAAACCTTTAGGAAAATATCTGAAAGAAAAAGGTTATCCTTCTTTAGCAAAATTATTGAAACCTATTGAAGACAAAATAAAAAGTGAAAAGAAGTAGTTCCACTTTTTTTAAAATTCAGGATTTAGAGAACAGCTATCTCTTTGTCGAAAATGAAATTTTAAGAAAAAATCTAGCTATTAACCTTCAGTACATTGCTTATCTTATTAAACAGGAAGAAGAGAATGAACTGTCAGGTACAATAACATACTCCATATATAAAAATATAATTCTTTATACTACTTCTATAATAGAGGGTGTCTTGATATATACTTTCCAAACGCTACTTGATAAAGGGGAGATAAGCCCTAAATCTATGAAGCCAACTACAGACTTCAAGGACGTTAAAGAAATTCATAAAATTGACTCTACTAAAGAAATATCTATAAGCAAAGCGAAAACACTAACTTGATCCAACTTATTATTTCACTTTACTTATATTTGTAAATGGCTAAGAACAATCTTGAAAAATCTGAATACAATAAATGGATAAGTGATATTAAGCTTAAAGTTCACAATGCAAGAACACAAACAGCTTTATCGGTTAACACCAGTCTATTAGAATTGTATTGGGAGATTGGAAAGGGAATTTATACTAAGCAAAAAGAAGCAAAATGGGGATCGAAAATAATAGATCAAATAGCAATTGATTTAAAACATGAATTTCCAGACATTAAGGGCTTATCTATTCGGAATATTTATGCGATGAGACAATGGTATTTGTTCTATTCACAAAAATTTTCAATTGTGCCACAGGTTGTGGCACAAATTCCGTGGGGACACAACAGACTGATAATCAATAAAATAAAAGATATTGATGAAGCACTTTTTTATATTCAAGAAACAATGGCTGGTCGAGAGACATTCTAGAGGTTCAAATAGAAGATCAACTTTATCATAGAAAGGGCAAAGCAATCACAAACTTTGAGTCAACTTTACCAAAAGAACAGTCAAATCTTGCCATTAATATTTTGAAAGACCCTTATAATTTTGACTTTCTAGGTTTAGAGAATGACGCTTTAGAAAGAGCAATTGAGGATGAATTAACAAAACACATAACACAGTTTTTACTTGAACTTGGCAAAGGTTTTGCCTTCATTGGTAGACAATATAAAGTTGAAATTAGTGAAACAGATTATTTTATTGACTTACTATTCTATCACATAGAATTGAGGTGTTTTGTAGTTGTAAAACTTAAGTCAGGAAAATTTAAACCTGAATTTGCAGGTAAGTTAAACTTTTATCTATCGGCAGTTGATTCGCAATTAAAAAATGAGAATGACAATCCGTCAATAGGAATATTGCTCTGCAAGAAAAAGGATAAGATCGAGGTTGAATATGCCCTTCGAGATATTAATAAGCCGTTGGGAGTGAGTGAATATCGTTTAACAGAGGCTATCCCTGATAAAATAAAAACTCAATTGCCTTCAATTGAAGATATGGAAAATAATTTGACTGAGAAATTGAAAAATGGGAATGGGGATGGGTGAAATAACACATTTGCATAAACAAAAAATTAAGCTAACATGAAAATAAAATCCATATTCATCAAAAACTATAAAGCCTTAAAGGACTTTAATATTGATTTTTGTGATACTGAAGGAATAGTTAACCCAATAACTGTAATTTCTAGTATAAATGGAAGTGGAAAAACTACATTGCTTGAATTTATAAATTATGTATTCAACGAGAAAAAAATGCCTAGATCAAATAGCAAAAGCTATATAAATGTTATTCAAGATGATCTAATTTTAGGTAATGCTAATTCTAATTATAGGTTAACAAATGAATTTTTAAATTACAAAAGAGTATCTACTTATTTACTATCTAACATATTCCATTACTACAAAGGAAATACTATTAATGGATTAGTAAGCACACAATTTGCTGATCTTGCTATTGTTAATTTTATTGATGAATTGATCTATGAAAAAGATATTCGTGGGAGTGAGGCTTATAATGAATTAAGAAAAATATTAAATGAAATATCAAAAAATTTAAAGCTTAATGTAGAGTTTGATCATTTAGATAAAAACAAAGAAATATATTTTAAAAATGAGCAGTCAAATAAAATAAAGCTTGAAGATCTTTCAGATGGAGAAAAAGAAATAATCACGAAAATTTTTCCTCTTTATATATCCAACTTTAAAGACAATCTTATTTTAATAGATCAACCAGAAAGCTCTTTACATCCAACTTGGCAAAATGAAATTATAAACTTATATGAAGAAATCGCTGTAAAGGATAATATTCAAATTATTATTACAACAAATTCACCGCACATCATTTCAACAGTAAAAAAGGAGTACCTTAAAACCTTGAAAAAGGAAAACGGAGTAATTAAAGTAGTAGAATAATTCTGTTACAAACAAATAAACTAAAATGTATCAAACCACCTTCAGCAAAAATCACCTCTACTCTACTGTAAAAGGATTACAATTACTTGCGAAATATTTGTCGAGTAATTTTGTGAATGGGGTGAATAATAGTTTGTTATTAAATGAGGGTTTGGAGTTTAGTCAGTATCGTGCTTATCAACCTGGAGATGATACGAATAAAATTGATTGGAAAGTTTTTGGACGGTCTGATAAATTGTATGTGAGGGAGTCGCAAAAGGAAAGTCAAACGATTGTTCACTTTGTTTTGGATGCTAGTAATTCGATGAATCAGATTGAAAATGACGTTTCTAAATTTAATTTTTCTAAAGCCGTTATTGCAACCTTGGCTTACTTGGCTGATCAACAAAATGATGCTTTGCAACTGTCTATTGTCAATGATAAAATACTGTCTCGACCGTTTAAAACATTGGATTCACTTTATCATTTATTGGCGAAACAGGAAGCGCAAAACAGGTGGGATCCTCAAAATCTCAGTTTCTCTTCTAAGAAAAAAACGCTTTATATTTACTTGACAGATTTTTATGAATCTGATGCGGAAATAGAAAAAAGTATTTTAAGTAATGTTCATAAAAATTCTGAATTAATTGTTTTTCATTTGGTAAGCAATAATGAATTAAATTTTAATTATAGCAAAAATACTAGCTTTGAAGATTTGGAAACGGGCGAGATTATCAATGTAAATACCAGTCAAATCAAAGAACATTTTATAGAAAAATTGGAGACTAAAATTAACGACCTGAAATCAAAATTTCATTCAAAAAAAATACAGTACAAAGTGTTGAATCTTGATTTCAAAATCAATCAGCAGATCAAATTATTTTTACAACAAAGAAAAAAATTAAACCAAACTTGAATTTTCTCTATCCTATATTTTTTTGGGGATTATTTAGCTTGTTAATTCCAATTTTATTTCACTTATGGAATAAGAAACAAAGAAATATTGTAAAAATAGGTTCGATAAAATGGATTAAAACTGCGACGGCAAATACCAATTCTCTAAACTTATCAATTTCAGAAATTCCTTTATTGTTATTAAAATTGCTCTTATTTGCATCTTTAACATTTTTAATCGTCGAACCATTCTACAATGTTGAAGAAGAAAAAGAGTTTAGTTCTCAAAACATGTTGCTCGTCGATCAATCTTTTACTGAAATGGATTTATTGAATGATGTTTATAAAAATAATTCCTTCCAAGACACTGTTTTTTTTGAAAATGCTGTTGATTTGGAGCAAATTTTAAACAATTTATCATTTCAAACAGAAGGATTTGACAGTGTTTTTGTCTGTGCTAAAAATAACATTCAACTTTTGCCAGATAAGAAAATTGAAACAAGCGAAAACATTTTTTTTAAATTCATTCCAGCCAAAGAAAATAATCAATTCTGTTTTGAAAGAGAAGGTAATAATTATCAATATTTATTGGAAGACACTATTGCGAGGTATTCGGATATACTGTGCGACGGAGCGTTTAAAATTAATCAAAAAACCAATATTAAATTTGACAAAAAAAACAATTCTTTGTTTGCAAGTGAACTTTTTGAAGTACTAAAAACTTCTTCTAAATTTGATATGGATAGTAGTTCAAATTCTAAGCGTTTCTTATCCTTTGATAATGATTCGGAGCAAAATTTGGTTTATAAGATCGTTGGAAATGATTCTATTATAATTTTTTCGGAAAATATCAAGTCAGCAGAAAGGCAAACGGAACTTGTAAAATTTCCTTATTTATTAACAGAATTTGTTTTTTCTCAGGATACACTTGGTCAAATTTTTAATGAGAGAGATTTGCGAAAAATTGATCAAAGTGTTGCTTCTATCCTGACGAGTAATAAAAGTAAACGGACAAGGTTCAAAGAAAAATCTAACTTTAGAACTGTTTCGAAGAGTCAATTTTTAACAAATTATTTATGGGTGCTTTGCTTTGTTTTGATTATTTTAGAGCGTATTTTTAGTAGTAGGAAAATTTATAGTACAGGAAAAACTGTCGGTTAAAATAATTTTGATTCAATTTACAGACAGTCCTAACATTGAGGGGATTCCCGATATTTTTCTACGCTAGTCGCTTAAAAAATTCGGGAATGACACACTTTTTTTCTTTGTTTTGAGCATTTTAGAGCATATTTTTAGTAAAATGAAAATTGGTAGCATAGAAAAATTAAATCTAAATTTTGAATTCAAGTATACAAAAATATCTTTTTAAACTTAGGTTTGTTAAATTGTTGGAATGGGCAATTGTTGCGGCGGCTCTTTCTATTGGGATATTTGTGTGTTTGTATTTTTTTACTTCTTTAGCTTTTTATTTTTCAATTGCAGGTTTTGTCATTCTTCTATTTTTGGGAGGATATAAATTAATCAACCTAAACAATTATCGCAAAGCAAGTTCAGAATTAAATGAAAAAGTAGACAACCTTGAGTACTCCACTGAATTACTTTCCACTCCTGATAAAAAATTAAACAGCATTGAATTAATTCAAAAAAAGAAAATTCAAAACATCATTGGCAATGCAAGTAAGACTATAGGTATTGAAAACAAAATCCCTCAATATCTTTCATTGTTGATTATCGCTTTAGCTATTGCAATTTTTCTGATACCTTTTAAAAACTTTTTCAATAGTGAAATCTCAACTGTAATTTCACAGAAAAAAGCGACGACACAAATTAACAATGCTGAAAACGAAGAAGATTCCGCTCCTCTACTTCCACCTTCTATTAATTCAGTCAATATAACAGTGACACCTCCAGATTACACCAATTTGCCAAGTAAGAATTTAAATTATGGTAACTTAGAAGTTTTAGAAAACAGTCAAATTAACTGGTCATTGGCTTGTTCTAAAAATACTGACAAGGTAAAAATAATCAAAAATGGATCAGACAGTTTCAAGTGTTATAGAATAAATAACAGTGAAAACACATTTAACTATAAATCGAATTTCAATAAAAAATCCTTCTATAATTTTGAACTTTTGTCGGAGAATGTTATTCCTTTTACTGGTGAAATTTTTGAAATAAAAATAATCAAAGATGAAACGCCAATTATTCGCATTTCGCAAGAAGATGTCATTTCTTTAGAATACAATAATATAAAAAATCAAAACTTTTCGCTTCAAGTGAGTGATGATTTTGGTATTGATAAAATAGAATTATTTACGACTGTCAGTTCGGGTTCTGGAGAATCTGTCAAATTTAGAGATTCGACTATATTGGTTTATAAAGAGGTGAAAAATGAAAAAATTTTAAAGTTGAATCAAACAATAAATTTACCCAATTGGAATTTAAAACCTGGGGAAGAATTTTATTTTCACTATAAAGTTTATGACAATAAAACGCCCAAACCAAACATAGGACGCAGCAATAATTATTTAATTTCGATTGAAGATACTACTAAAACAGCCTCCTTCGTCGGCTCTGATTTCCCAATCAGCACTATGCCAGCCTACTTTCGAAGTCAAAGACAGATCATCATTGACACAGAAAAATTAATCGCTCAAAAAGATACTATAGATCAAGATACCTATGAAAAATTAAGCAATGAAATAGCCAACGACCAAAAAATATTAAGACTTCGATATGGTAAATTTTTAGGAGAAGAATTTGAATCTACTGCTGGTGGTGACTCACACAATCACGGAGGACACGACCAAGATATAAATACTGGCGACGACACAGAACACGATCATGCAGAACACGATCATGCAGAACACGATCATGCAGAACACGATCATGCAGAACACGATCATGCAGAACATGATCATGCAGAACACGATCATGCAAAACACGATCACGAAGGACGCAATCATGCAGGACACGATCACGAAGGACACGATCATGCAGAACACAACCGCGAAGAGCACAATCACGTGGAGCACAATCATTCGGAACACGATCACGAAGGACACGATCATTCGGAACACGATCACGAAGGACACGATCATTCGGAACACGATCACGAAAGGCACGATCATTCAGAACACGAAGGACATGATCACGAAGGGCACGATAATAAGCAAGAGGAACAAGAGCATTTAGATCATAATCACGGACACGATCATGGAACAAATAAACCCACCGAGGTTGATGCAAACACCACTTTAACTGACGAATTATTGGAGGAATACATGCATTTTCACGACATGCGTGAAGAAGCTACTTATTTTGATTTAAACATTCAAACCAAATTGAGGGCTGCTCTAAATAAAATGTGGGATTCTGAATTACAATTAAGGTTAGGAAAACCAAAACTGGCTTTGCCTCACGAAAAAATAGCTCTAAAATTCATCAAAGAAATACAGCAAGATTCTCGAATTTATGCTACAAAAGTGGGTTTTGATCCGCCAAAATTAAAGCCTAAAAATAGGTATAAAGGAGAATTGAAAGACATAAAAAACTCATTAGAAAACAGTGATCTTGAACTTGAAATTAATACTAAAAAATTAATACAACTAAGCAAAAAATTGGCTGAAAAAAATGCCAAGTCATCAATTGTTGATTTTGAAAAGACTAAAATTCTCAATGATATTGCAGCCGAATTGATAGAAATTACCAATAAAACTTCCTTACCTTTTTACAAAGCTCTCTCTAGTATAACTAATATTAAAAACGAAGGGTATAATCTTAAAGTGCAAGAAGAAAATTTTAGAAAACTGACAAGCCAATTAAATAATATTATTATTAATCTGGAAGAACCTCAAATTCAGAAAAAAACTGTGCTCGCTCCCAAATTGGGAGAAATCTTTCTTAGAAAAATTCAGAATTAGTTAGTACGGAGATGATTTTTTCGTACAGACGTAGCATGCAACGTCTCCCCTCAACAACCTAAATCACTTCCCAAAATCGTAATTTTTTCTTAATTCAAGAAAAAAACCAATCTGAAATATACATAACCAACTGTCTGCAAACAATTTACAACTTGGCATAATATTTAATATAATGTTAATATGAAAAAAATACGATTTACCCTACCAACTTATATAACCTTGTTCATATTTCTTTGTATTCAGTTATCAGCTCAAGAGATTTGCAACAATGGAATTGATGACGACAATGATGGACTTATTGACTATATAGACCGAGAATGCGAAAATTACTCTCCTTGTGAAGAGGTAATAGCGTGCAACTCAACACTCTATCAAATTATTTCAAATGTATTAAAAAGATATGACCCAACGACAAGCACTTATGTCGATATTGGTCCTTCGTCGATAGGTGCATTTAATGGTGCGGGGTACAATGTAGAAGATGGATATGTTTATGCCATTAAAAGTATTTCAGGTTCACCACATATGCTTAAAGTAAATGGTTTAGTAGCCGCTGAAGACTTAGGGGAAATTACCAACTGGTCAGACATTACATATAGTGCGGACGTTGATATAAACGGAAACTGGACTGCATTCACTGGTGAAACATCACCATCATTAAGGACAATTGATGTAGATCAATTGATTAAAATCCATATATAATAACGAATCGTTGCCTAAACACAATCTATTTTAATGACGAACAAAAAGAAAATTTCCGACAGTCAACATTCCCAAATCCAGTAACAAACGAAGTAGAATGTCTATTATTTAATTTAGATACTTTTAGTGACGGAGAGTATGAAGATCGTGGAATTGTAAAAATAGAAATCTATAACTCTTCAGGAAAATTGATGTTATCTAACAAATTTGATTCAGAGAATCAGTTTCTTAAGATGAATCTTTCAAAGTTAAATTCAGGTCAATATTTTGTGAAATATAAGGATGAAAAAGGATTGATAAAAGGTGCAAAATTATTTAAGAAATAAGTTTCAGGAACGTCTCACAAATAAATTTCTAATTTTGACCGAACGTCGGGCCGTTTATATTTTGATTTTATTCAAGACATTTATTTATGAGCCGTTCCTTAACTCATTTTTCAAGTTTATCCTTGCTTGTTTTTCATATTTGTCAAAGAAAAAATCAGTTTTAAAAATTTTATTTAATGACAAGAATTTTTCAATCACAAATTTCCTACCAATTGCGTATTGAGATTGAGGATAAACAATGTATTCTGACCTTATTTGCTGAGTGTAATTAGTGTATTTTTCATTGGACATACCCAAAATGGATAAGTCGATATCGATCAAATAATTCGCATCGTCAAATTCACTTTGGGTATGTCCTTTTGTTGCTAAAATCTGAGCACAGCAAATTTCAATTTCCTCATTATTTAAACCCAATTGCTTTAATCTTTCAGCTGCAAGAATCGCACTTTGCTCCTCGTTGTCAGGTTTTGTTGCATCATATATAATATCATGATAAAATATAGAAAATGAAATCAAGTTTAAATTCTCAACTTTTTCCGAAACAAAATTCAACTGCTCAAACATATTTTCTAAATGATTCAAATTATGATAATGCCTATCCTCTTTTGAATAATTCGCAGCAATTTCCAACCAACATTTTTCGACAAATGCTAAATCGGTAGCATACTTTACAGCTAAATTCTTAAAAATATTTTCTAAACTCTTCATGTAACTAAACACTTCTTTTCAATAATCATAATCTATGAAATCATGGCGTGACTTACTTAATCATTTTCTTCAAACGCTTTAATCTAGCTGGCTCATAGGTGCGAATCCATTTGTTTTGGGACAATAAATCGAAGGCAAGTTTAAAATATCTTGAAGCTTTTAACATATCATTTTTCAATAACAAACACTCTCCTATTTCCTCATAAACATAGCCGTCTGTTTTCACTTTTCCAGCTTTGATTGCTCTCAATAATTCACATTGAAGCTCCAGCGCTTCCTCAATCCGATCCAAAGATCGAAAGGTTCTTGCAATCGTCCACTTCGCAATAAATACACCTTTTTCATCTTTTTTCTCCTTTTTAAAAGTCAATGCTTTTTCAAACAACTCAAGTGCATTTATGAACTTACCATTACCATGATAAGCCCAGCCAATATTGTTATAGAGCGAGCCGAGCCATTTTTTCGTTTTATGATTTTTACTATTTTCACACAATTCCAAAGCCTTTAAGTTCCAATTCATTGCTTTATTAGGTTCAGAATTTGCAAGCATATACGCTGCATCTACAGCATAAAAATCTTCCTTGTTTTTCAATGCCAAGTCATAAGCCAAAACAAATTGCTCGGAAGCTTCCTTTTTAAAATTTGCAGAATTAAAAGTCCTTCCACGTTCTAAATAGTATCTTATGTATGGAATAATCTGATTTGCACTTATATCCAATTCAATATCATTCAGAATGGCATGCGCCTCTTGAAATTTAAGCTGTAAACTTTGCGTACGAGCAATCTGAGTTTTCAACTCCAATAAATAATTAGAATCTAAAATCTCCTCTGCCTTTACACAAAGCTCCCTAAACTTTTGTTCAGTTCTCACAGGATCACTATAATCCCATAAGCTATCTATCTCTGGCAATTTATATTTAATATTCTTCTGATTCATTGTTTTAATTCTTTAATGAATAGCTCATAAATAAGTATCTGAATTTGACTGAACGTCGAACCGTTTTTATTTTGAATTTTATTCTTTGTTATTTTTATTCAGCATAGCCGAGCTACGGTTAATAAAAATAAAGAAGAATAAAACCAAAAGAAAACTATCAAAACAGACAGTTATTTCTGAGCTACTCCTAAATACTTGAACAATGCTATCAATTAAATCGTTCCATCTCACTATCAAAATTGAAAAACATACAAAACTTGAGTTAATCATTTATAGTGGTCCGATATTTTAGCTAAATTTTTGGACGGCATATATCCTCTTCGATTAAGTTTTCTCCCCGCTGTCCATTCCAATGCATTTATTTATACAAACTGAGGAGCAACCTAATTATCAAAACCTACTCATTTATTATAATGAATAGATAAATGCATTTCCATTCGCATCGGGCGTAGTTTCGAATATCTAGCCCCTCCGTCGCCAAATTCGCCCTCCGCGCTTCCCTTCCTCTGAGCACACGAATGAATAAAGTCTTTTTCTGTCAAATTAATTTTCTCAACATACAAAATGACACTAACAACAAACAATAAAATATTTCATCCAAATATAATTTCACTCATAAATTTTACTCATAAAATTCTTTTTACAGATTGTAGAAGCTGTTAGCAATCCAGAAAACAACGCAGCACCCACTCCTGCTGAAACTATGTCCTGCCCCGTCAAGTACAGGTTCTTTATTGGAGTTTTGGGTTTTAAGAATTTTTGATTAAACCTGTCTGGCGTATGTTCCAGCCCATATATTTCTCCTTTTTCGTAATTGATAAAGTGTTGAGTTGTCAAAGGAGTAGAAAGTTCTTGATGATCAATTCGCCCCTCTAAATGCGGAAGTTGCTTATATAATTTTTCTAATAATCGTGTTGTTATTTTTTCTTTTTCTTTTAAATATTCATCCCCTCGTTTCATCCATCGTGTTCCTTCCCACGGAGCAAAGATTTCAAAAGGCACAAGCGTAATAATATCAATCGTACTTTTGTTTGGATAACGATTGGACCAATCGGGATCTTTTGCTGATGGAAAGGAAATATAAACAACAGGAAAATCTTCATTTATATCATTTAAATAATTGGCAACACAAGTATCGTGATCGCCTTTCTCAGGATAAATCCATAAGTTGGTCCTAGTAAGTTGCAATTCTTCAGGAGAAGCATTTAAACCTAAATACAGGCAAACATGTGCGGCAGAAGGAGCAACATTTTTTAGTTGATCTTTGAAATTGTGTTTTACCGAAACAGATTCCGGTACTAATTTTCCAAAAGTATTTTTAACTCCAGTCCCGCTTACTATCAAATCAGCAAAAAAGGTTTTTCCATCTTTCATTTTCACCCCTTTCGCCTTATTATCCTTAATAATAATTTCTTCAACCTCCGCATTGATTAAAATAGTTCCTCCAGCAGACTTGATAACAGGATCAATTGTACCAACTACCTGAGAAGATCCGCCTATTGGAAAACTCCCTCCAAAAAAATAATGCTTTGCAACAGTAGCGTGCATCGCAAAACTACTTTGCTTTGGTGGCAAACCATAGCACTATTGGGTCGTTGCACTTCGCCTATATAGTGAATGCCTACATCCCCCATTCATACCCTTTGCGTTTAAAAATATGAGTAAAGCCACCAGCAGTATAGTGCCTTTCCAAAACAAGTACTTTTTTACCTTCCTTAGCAAGTATCGCAGCAGTTGACAGACTTCCAATACCTGATCCAATAATTATGGCATCATACTTTTCTGCAAGTTGATAATTCTTTTTGTAGGATTGTATCATATACGGTGTTGAATTTTAACTTTATTTAATCTCTCACTTATTTACGAGCTATCCCTTAGCCATTAACTAAATCTAAGTTTGATAATTGATAATTAATTATATTAGCTGGCAAAATTTATGCGATATATTTTCAACCTCAGAGAGGTTGCAGTATGTTAGCTGGCAAAATTTATCCGACATTTTTTCAACTTCAGAGAGGTTGCAGTATGTTAGGGAAGCGCGGAGGATGAACTTACAGATGGAGAAACTTCTATGAGACTGTAGTTGTAATTCGCCCTACTTCAATTATTGCACTAAATGCAACATTAAATGCTTCAGCTATATCATCTTTTGTATAGTCATCTTCAATCTTTTTTAAACCAGCTAAATGAATTTTATTTCTCTTTTCCCTCAGTTCATTGATACTTTTAAGCAAGTCAGAATCTATCAACTTACCTTTTTTATAGGCATCACATACTGTTTTAAATTGAGTATTTTTCTTAAACTTCTCAAATTTCTTAACCTGCTTGACTCCCATTATTTGAGTATATGGATCAATTTTGTAAAGAAGTTTTTTTTCAGTATACGTATCCATTTTAGGCATAACGCTACCTTCATTAACTATACCATTTTGGATCGCAAACTCTAATCCGTAATGCATAACACCTTCCACAATAGAAGCTGTATATTGAATCGCATTTTTAAAAATTGAATACTTAACCGCACCAGTTGTTTCAAAGTCAGTCTCAACTTTAACGAGAAAAACAACATACTGTAAAGAAATTGTAAGGTTCTCTTTTAAGATGGGATTTTTGATAAACTCGAATCTATCATCAAGGTATTCAATATCAGGTACCTGTATTTTTATTCTTTTTTTTCCCATTTTCTAAAAAATCTGCTATAGCACCATATCCATTTTCTCTTAAATACTTTTCGATTTGTATATCATGTTTCACGCCATAATCTTCGCCATACTTCTCTCTTATCATTTCCAAAGGTGATAATGAATTTTTCTTCTTAGTTTTTACGCTTTTCTTCTTAGTTTTTGCGCTTTTCGTTGATTTCTTTGCTTTTACTGACTTAGCCATATTGCAGAATTTTATACAAATATAACCTATTTTTTTGGTAAATAGTTCCAAAATGGAGTTCTTCTTAGCAGCAAGGGAAGCGCGGAGGATGAACCTAACGACGGAGAACCTCAATTCGCGAAAATACGCCCGATGCGAGTGGAAATGCATTGCATTATTGGAACAGATGGTTGGACAAAAATGTGCCACGAAGCAATCCGTACAGGCGCGATTCATCGCGTCTCCCAACGACCAAAACCAGTTCCAATAAATGCAATGCATTGCAACGGACAGCGGGGAGACGACAATCTTGGAAATGATCCTCGCCGTCCAAAAATCAAATTTAGATAACCATTTCAACAAAAAATTCCTGAAATTTCCTCGTATAAAAACAAAAAATGCTTATTTTCACGAAGAGAAATTGTCAAAAACGATTATATTTCGAGTTCGTAACAAAAAAACAATACGTATGACCATAGTTATTAAAGATGCTGATTTTGCTGGCAAGGTGCTCAATGAAATTTTACTTGATTTTAAAACGGAAGAAGCAACTGTTAGGGAGATTATTGAAAAAAGAGTGCAGCAGGAAGTTGAAAATTATAATGCAAAACTACCTAAGTTTTACAATGGCTTAGTGATGCCAAGTGAAGCTGAAAAAACAATAAATGGATTTCAAGTTAAAAACAAAAATGTGATTGATTCTGAAAAACAAGTTTACGTGGCTTTGGATGCATTTACTAAGAATGGATTTTTTATTTTGGTGGATGATCTTCAGGTTGAGTCGCTTGATGAGGTTGTAACATTGCGCAAAGACATGAACATTAATTTTGTAAAATTAACACCACTAGTAGGCGGTTAAAATGAGTAAATTAAAACCATTTATTTTTACGGGCAAAGATGACTTCTCTGATTTTGCAAATGAATCCATTGCACAAATAAAAAAGGAAGAAAAAGAAAATTGGTATCAACTCTTAAAGGTTGCCAACATAGTATTTGGTGGAAAGCCTTCTAAGAAATTCCTCCTTGAATCGAAGGAATTGATAAAATCAGTTGGCAGTGATAAATTCAAAGAATTGGTGGTTAGAGAATGGATTGAATTTGTCATCATTTTGGAACCTCAAGAAGCAAGGTCTAGCTTTTATCGCACAGCACAACTATTAACAACAAAAAATACCAATATTTTAAAGGTTTTGATATGGATGTGTTCACACTTTCATGACACAATCACCCTAAGCAATATTTATACATTAGCCGAAAAATGTTATAAAAAAATCTCTGGCAAATCTGCTTTAGCTGCTGCATTGGGCAATGCTTGCGTTTATACATTATACAAATCCAAAGGTTTAGAAGGCATTTCACATTTAACTCGTTTAAAAACCAAAGTTAGACAAAAAGCAACCGTAAAATTAATCCAAAAATATTTATTACAAGCTGCCAAAGATAAAGGAATTTCTGTTTACGAAATTGAAGAACTTGCTGTACCAGAATTCAAGTTAAAAAATGGTTCTAAAAAAATTCTTTTTGAGGATTATACGGCTAAAATATCCATTCAAAAAATTGGCAAAACAACACTCCAATGGATAAAACCTGATGGCAAATTTCAGAAATCCACTCCTGCATTTGTAAAAGAAAAACACGCTGCCAAATTAAAAAAATTAAAATTAGAAATAAAAAATATCAAACAAACGCTATCAGCTCAAAAAGAGAGAGTCGATAGAATGTTTAGAATAGATCGCACGATAATTTTTGAACATTTTGAAAAATATTATTTAGATCACGGATTGATGAGTTTTTTGGCACATAAACTTATCTGGAAAATTAAAACTGAGGATAAAACTATTTCTGTTATTTACCTAAATGGAAATTGGAATGATTTAGATGGCAATGTTCTTATCTGCGAAGAAAACACTTCTTTTTCATTATGGCATCCAGCACTTGAATCTGTTGCTGATATTAAAAAGTGGAGAGATTTTTTGATTGAAAATGAAATTCAACAACCATTAAAACAAGCATTTAGAGAAGTATATATTTTAACAGAAGCAGAAGTCAACACTCTTACATACAGCAATAGAATGGCAGCGCACATTCTAAAACAATACCAATTTAACGCACTCGCAAAAACAAGAAATTGGAGTTATAAGTTAATGGGTACTTGGGATTATGAAGATGCTTCCTATGCTGAATTGGTGCTTTTAGATCACAACATCACTGCCCAATATTGGATTGGAGGAATTGATTCTGAAGATAATTATTCTGATTCTGGAATTTGGAAATATATTTCAACAGACCAAGTTCGTTTTAATAATTCTCAATCAGGTGAGGTGATAGAATTGGTAAACATTCCACCTATCGTATTTTCAGAAGTGATGAGAGATGTTGATTTGTTTGTTGGTGTAGCAAGTGTAGGCAACAACCCAAATTGGCAAGATTCTGGCGATGAACCATTCTTTAGAGATTATTGGCAAGCTTATTCATTCGGAAACCTAACGGAAACCGCAAAAATCAGAAAAGAAATCCTTTCGGGTCTGATTCCTAGACTAAAAATCAGAGATGTAGCTGAAATAAAAGATAAGTTTTTAGTCGTGAAAGGAAAGTTGCGAACTTACAAAATTCACATTGGCAGTACCAACATCTTAATGGAACCAAATGACGAATATTTGTGCATTGTATCGGATAGAGCAAAAACAGATAATCAGAAAATTTTCTTACCATTTGAAGGAGACGCAGGTTTATCAATAATTCTATCAAAAGCAATGATGCTTGCCGAAGATGACAAGATAAAAGATTCCACTATTACTTCTCAAATTATGAGAATGTAGTTCCCAGAGTTTATTTTCTCAATATTACTTGTTTTGTTTTGGATAATAAATTATATTTGTATTCAATTTTAATCCCAGTAAACAATGAGTCTAATCCTACGCTACCTAGGAGTGCTTTTCGCATTCTATAGCTTCCTCATGCTTGTAATGTACCTTTATAACAAATTTGTTGTACTGTCTAACATAAGTTTCCCTTTTACGGCTTTAGGTTTCTTCATTCTTGGCATAATACTGTATGTACTTAGTGCTGCTTTTGATAAAAACGTTGAAGTCGATGAAGATGGTCATGCCAAACCACGAAGAATGTAAATACGTATACTTAGTCTTCATTTATATCTGGTTGAAATGACATTCTTAACAAATAATCAATAAATACTATGTACACATCTTATTACATTGTCGGAACACTTATTGTCTTGAGCATTTTGTATTTCATTTTTGTTTTACCTAAAATGAAAAAAAAGTATGAAAATCAAGCCAACGATATTAGAGACAACCTTAAAGGAAAAGAATCTAGTGAAAAAGAACGTTTGCTAAAAGATCCAGAAGCTTTTAAATTGATTTCTGATAAAACTACAGGAGAAAATCTGGTTGGTATTGTAAACTGCATGGAAAAAAGAGATTTGGGAAATGTTCTAAAAGATGGTGCAATCAATTTCGGTGGTAAAGTTTTGGGAAAAGCTACTGGAATTGGTATTAAAACTCAAGACAATGTTGATGTCTATTATGTTGCTCTGACAGATCAAAATTTACATTATTTTGTATATGATGAGGGTACTTGTTTGGAACATTTGGTTTTTGATAAATCTAAAATACAAAGAATGGAAATTGAAAAATCCACACTTGCAGCAAACTATACTGGTGGCTCATCTGGAACAGATAAATTCACCTTTGTTTATGATGGTAAAAAGCACGGATTTTACATTTATGAAAATTTTGTGAGACTACCGTCAGATAGCGGAATAGGAATGGATACTAGCAAATCCAATGACAAAATCATTGCAACTGAACTATTTACAAAACCTTTTTATGCAGCCATAAAATAATAAATTATAATTTGCGTTTAAAGAGCAACTGTTACGTTGATCCAGCTCAAAATAACAGTTTCTCTCTTAATCCAAACAAGTTCATTTCGTGCCCTATGTGGACAAGTAGTAAAACAGAAATAGCATACAATAAGATTTATCATTATAAAATTAATGATGTAAACAACGAGTCCATTTCCACTCTTCAGTGGATAAGTTTGCTTTTAAATTCCTCGTCCTTTAGATCTTATTACACCAACTTACTGATAGAGTCAAAATTCAAAGGATTTTTTTGGGAGGTTAAACCTGTCCAAATTGATAATTTGAAAGATGATTTTAAATTTGTAATAATTGATAGCCCTGCCGTTGCAAATCTTAGTTCAGACTCCTCTTATTTTCAAAGCTATTTTAAAAAAGGGGAATCGATAACAGCTTTTCATAATCTAGGAAAGGATGCAAAATTGGTGGTCCCCTGCCCTATGGATGATCATAGCATTTACGCCCATTTTTCCATCTTTCTAAACAATGCAGACCCCAAGCAAATACACAACATTTGGAAGCGTATTGCAAATGAATACATCTCCGCGATTAATGAAAAACCGACCTGGTTAAGTACTTCTGGGCTTGGCGTTAGTTGGCTTCATGTACGCTTAGACCAAGTTCCAAAATATTATCAGTATAGACCTTTTAAGAATTTGTGATTAAATGCCAATACGCGAAAACAGACAATACGTGACAGCCGATCTATTATTTTGGTTTAGTAATGTTAGGATACACAAACAAATCTTATTCCAAAAAATATTTTTTCAAATAAAAGCCAATTTTGTCGCCAGGTTTTAATTGAGCAATGTGATTTAAATTAGACTCAACTATGTTCCCAATCCTAAAATAACCACCAGTTGTTTGGGCATCTCTCATTAAAATAATCGGCTGTCCGCTATTCGTTATTTGTATTGTACCAGAAATAACACCTGAGGAAATCAGTTCTCCACTTGGTTTGTAATCTTTAATGTTTTCATCAAGTAAATAAGCCATTCTGGAAGAATCAATGCCTATCGTGAATTTTTTTGTAAAAAACTGATCTAAATCTAAGCGTGAAAATTTTTCAAAATCTGGTCCTTTTAATATGCCAATGGATACATCTGTTTCAAAGCTATTAACTATTTGGTTTTGGGTAAATTTAGCCTGAATTGGCTCTGAAATTTTTATCTCAATGACATCGCCATTATTTATCTTGCTTTTTTTTGGTAAATTTTGCCCTCCTAAAGAAAAAGAACTATGACTTCCCAACCAATCATTTACGCCCCAAACTCCTCTGATTGCAAGATAACATCTACAACCTGCTCTAATTTTACCAAAAGTCAAAAGATCACCAGTTTTTACATCAATCAATTTATTTAACTCAGTATCAACCTTATTTATTCTAGGGGATAAATGCGCTCCTGTCATGGCAATTTGACAATCACCCAAAAATTCAATTTTTGGTCCAATCATTGTCATTTCTAAAACGGGTGTATTTTTAGGGTTATTCAATATTTCATTCGCAAGTCGATAGGAAAATTTATCCATCGCACCAGAAACAGGAACTCCGTAAGATTGAAATCCAAATCTTCCTTCATCTTGAATGCTTGTGTGCATCCCTGCTTTGTGAATTTTTAATTGCATTTTATTTTTTTGATGAAATTTGTCGTATCATTGAGAGGAGACAAGGCATGCCTTGTCTCTACGGTGATAATTATGATGATGATGAATATTTTTTGAAATCATTTTTTGAAATTCTTTTGAATGTTACATTATCGCCGACATTTAATAAAAATGGACTTTTCTTTTGTGCGTTAAATATCAAAGAAGGGGTACGTCCAATAATATTCCAACCGCCAGGAGCCTCAATTGGATAAATGCCTGTTTGTAATGCCGCAATTCCTACTGATCCTGCTGCAACTTTTTTTCTGGGAATTTTTCTTCTATTGGTAAAAATGCGATCATTTAATTTACCCAAATATGGAAAACCTGGCAAAAATCCAATCATAAAAACTCTATAAGATTGGGATAAATGCAATTCAACTATTTGCTCTACTGAAAAATTTAAAGTATTTGATAATTCTAATAAATCAATCCCAAATTCATCATCATAACAAATAGGAATTTCAATATTTCTATTACTTTGTTTTTGTTTTGTATCTATGGTTTCATTTTCATAAAAAATTTCTTCGATCTTTTTTACAAGTGCAGTATAATTATTCACTTCTGCATTATAAACAATTGTTAAGGAAGAATAGGCTGGAACTAAAGACAAAACACCTTCAATTTTTCTCGCTTTAATTTTATTATATAATTTCAACACCAGATCATTAACTGATTCATCAATTACCTGCTTAAACTCAATTAGAATAGCCGAATTGCCAAAAGGTTTAATATTCATCATGAGAATGCCTTTTTTAGCATCATTAAGATGTCTAGGGCGAATGGATTATCGCCATGAATACAAATTGTTTCAGCATTGATATTTATCCAATCACCCTCTATGGATTTGGTTTTTCCCTTATTAAAAATACTCTTTACCTGCTTTAATACTGCTTCAGGTTCTTCAATAACAGCTCCTTCTAATCCGCGTGAAACCAATGTTCCATCAGAATTATAACGGCGATCTGCAAAAGCTTCAGGTATAAATTCAATGTGTAACTCTTTGGAAATATTTGCTAAAAAAGTATTTGCTAAACCCATTAAACTAAGTCTTGGATCTATTTCTTTAATTGCATAGATAACCGTTTTTGCTTCTTCTAAATCAGTTGCCATTTTATTATAAAGTGCGCCATGCGGTTTGACATAGCTCAGTTTTCCACCTTTACTTTTAACCATTCCTTTTAACGCAGCCACTTGATATTTTATAATAGAAAATAGTTCTTTTCGAGGAATTTTCATTTCTCTTCGTCCGAATCCTGCAAGATCTGGATAAGATGGATGTGCGCCTATTCTCAAATCATATTTTATGGCATTTACAATGGTATTCTCTATCGTTAAAGGATCACCACCGTGAAAGCCACAAGCAATATTACAAGAATTTATATAAGGAAAAATAAGGGCATCTTGACCGACTTTAAAGTTACCATAACTCTCCCCCATATCACAATTTATATCTAACTTTTTTAAACGCTTCAATGCTTTATGTTATAATGCTTCAATGCAAATGCGAACATGGACAACAATAACAGTCTACAATGTTCAGCTATAATTACCAAAGTTATCATAAATTTCACAATAAAAAACGATTATTTTACTTTAAACTAGTAGTTAAGCTCTTTATGGAATAATCCTTGATTTACAAATAACCGAATTCTCACACGAACTTGGCGACATAGGTTCAATTTTGAAAATAAATTTAATTCCATAATTATGCTTGTAATTATCAGTGATTTACATTTAACAGACCATACTACAGGAACTAGTATTGGCGAAGATGCTTTTGAAGTATTTATCCAAAAAATTCAAGATGTTGCCGAAAAAGCTTCTTGGAGAACAGATGATTTATACAAACCCATTAAGCATTTAGACATTGTGTTATTGGGGGATGTTTTTGATTTAATTAGAAGTACAAAATGGAATGAATCTGATTTGCGGAAAGACATTGGTAATTATAAAGTCCGTCCGTGGCAAAATTTAGATACAGCAAAAGGTTTTGATGTTCTCAATAAAATAACAACAGATATAATAAATAGAAATAAGGAGGGATTAGACCAACTCAAGCAACTTACAGATGCCAACACCAAATCAGGAAAAATTACAATTCCAAAACAGGTTTTAAATGGTGAACCTAATGGTCAATCTATTGTAAATGTAGCCATTTATTATATGGTTGGCAATCATGATTGGTTTTACTATCTCACAGATAAAAAAGACAAAAAATACGATGAGTTGAGACAAAAAGTGGTAGACGCAATTGGTTTATCTAATCCATATGATAAACGATTTCCACATGAACCTACAGATTTACAAGCTCTTAATAGCTTGTTAATACAACATAAAACTTATGCTTGTCATGGTGATAAATTTGACAAATATAATTTCCGAAAATACCGATCACAATCCTCTTTGGGTGATGCAATAGTTATAGAGTTATTAAATATGTATCCTCAAAACTTAAAAAAATTAGGGCTTTCAAAAATGCTGACAAATGAGTTAAAAGAAATTGACAATGTTCGTCCACTGGCATTTATACCTCTTTGGATTTATTCACTCATTGACAATGCAATATTTAACAAAACAAAAAGAAAGAAAGCAAAAAGTGAATGGAAAAAGCTTATAAAAAAGTTTTTCAATCTTAATTTTGTTCAATCACTTGATGAGGATTACAAACTTGATCTAACTGAATATTTGAAAGCAAGTTTGGATGCAGCAAAATTTGAAAATATAGCAATGTCAAAATGGTTTCAAGAACTCGCAAAAAAAACTATTAATTACGCTGACAATTTTGATGAAATAGTTGATGAAGAAAGCGAAAAACATCCTTATGCTCATTATTTTGTTTATGGGCATACACATTACCACAAAGTTGTCCCTCTAAAAGCAGAAATAAAAGGTAAAAAGTTTATTGACAAGTTTTATTTTAACTCTGGTACTTGGAAGCCTATTCACCAATTGCCAACAATAAACAACAAAAGCAATAGCAGTATTGATATTTCAGGTAGCAGATTTGTTAAGTTCAAAGTCATGTCATTCATTGTGATATTCAAAGATGATGAGCGAAAAGGCAAAAAGTTTGAAACTTGGTCTGGCACGCTAGATTATTAAGAATTATGTGTTTTCAAGAAAATATGCCTACTTTTACAATGCACCAAAGCACTAAACATTGTATAGCATCGAAGTATTAAAGCATTATATAACATTGAAGCATTCTAACATTAAATCATTAAAGCATTGTAACATTGAAGCATTAAAGCATTGCCTAACATTGAAGCATTGTAACATTAAAGCATTAAATCATTATGTAACATTAAAGCATTATGCAACATTAAAGTATTGTAACATTGAAGCATTAAAGCATTGTATAACGCTAGTCATTTGCATAATCATCGGTATTTTTGACTGTTCTGCAAACAATGATATTGAAATTAGCCTATTAACATGTTCACCTGGAACTGAAATTCATTCGCATTTCGGTCATACTGGCTTGCGTGTAAATGACAAAGCAAATCGTAAGGACATCGTGTATAATTTTGGTTTATTTGATTACAATACTCCCAATTTTGCTTTTCGATTTATAAAAGGAAGACTTGAATACAAGTTGGGAATTCAAAAAACGAGTAGCTTTGTCAGGCAATATGATTATGAGCAAAGAGCCGTTTATGAACAAAAATTAAATTTAAATAGTGCTTCTAAAAAAAGAATATTAGACCGTTTAGAATTCTTATATCTTCCAGAAAACAGATACTATTTATATTCATTTATTAAAAAGAATTGTTCCACAGAAGTAAGAGATTTGATTTTCGCAAACGATGTCCAATTTGAAAACAAGCCCACTGGAAAATCAGCAAGAGACTTGATCAATTCCTATTTAAAAAACAATCAATGGATGCGTTTTGGAACTAATTTGATTCAAGGAAAATTTATAGATCAAGAATTGGATGTTCATCAAACGATGTTTTTGCCCGACTATTTGTACAATGTTGCAGCAGTGGCACAATATGATGGCAATAATTTGGTAAAGGAAGATTTACCATTAAATAATGTTCCTAAGCCAGTTTCAGGAAGCAATTTTTTCAGTCCATTGGTGATTTTCTCAATCATTGCTTTGCTATTATTTATAAAAAAATTGCGTCCTCTGCGTTATTTTCTTTACACATTATTTGGTATTACAGGTATCATTTTACTTTGGCTTTGGTTTTTCTCAGATCATCCAGAATTAAAAAACAACTTTAATTTACTATGGTGCAATCCCTTGTACCTCCTTTACATTCCATTGGCAATATCTAAAAAACAAAATAAGGTTTATGTCATTTGCATGATTGCCTTTTTGCTAATTGCTTTATTAGTGTGGATTTTAAATATTCAGGTATTTGATATTGCTGTTCTTCCAATATTAATCATTCTTCTCTTTTTCAATGGTTTGGAGTTGTTGCCTACTAGCAAACCACAAAAAATAAAAAAACCATAAACAAATGAAAAGCTTAAAATTCTATTTTTATTTATGCATTTAAATTATGTTTTAATTTTATAGTGAGCTTTTAAAAATACAAAGCCCTTTCAGCTTCGCTGAAAGGGCTTTGTATTTATCATTATTGCAATTTAAATCAATAAGTATGTAGCCAGAGGGTTAGTTTTTAATAATTCTAATCGTTTCACTGTTTGCACCTTCAACGATGTTCATTAAATACGCACCAATTGGCAAATCTTTAATGTCCATATTAAATTCATTCATTCCTGGTAAAGTTTCTACTTCTTTTGTCTTTAGTAATTTACCACTTATATCATAGATATAAACTATTAAATAATCCTCTAATGAATTAAACACAACATTTAATATGTCTGTTGTTGGAATTGGAGAAACTTCGACAATACCATTGTCATCATTTGTTTTCTCTAATGCAATTACACGAGAAGCAATCACACGCTCACCAGTTGTCGTAACTTCTATCAATCTATAGTAAGAAACTCCATTTTCTACATTACCATCTAATATTTGGTAGTTATTTGTTGTATTAGTGTTTCCGTTTGCATTTATTGACCCAATAGAATTAAATCTATCAGTAGTCTGATAAGATTTTTCTATTTCATAATGATCAACTTCTTTCTCACTGGCAGTAGACCAGAAGATTAAATTACCATTATTGATAACTGATCCATCAAATGACAACAATTCAAGAGATACAGATCCACAAGCTACTTGAGAAAAACCTACATCATAAATACACTCAGGATTATCTGTTACAGTTACTGTCACAGATGCGCCATCATTCACAAATTCATAAGGATATGGTCCAAATATCGTAACAGCACCAGAAGCTCCAATTATAGTTTCATCAGTTAAATTATTGACAACCGTAAAGCTCTCTGCCCCAAAGTGAGTCACATATAAAGAATAACCATCATCTTCACAAACTGTTGAAATATCAACGATAATATTATCACAATTGATTATTAGATTCGACACTACAACAGGAATTTCATCATCACCTGTATTGTCACCAAAAGTCGCTTGCACATTGTCTCCATTTATTGTGAAAATAAAATCTGTAGTTGTTCCGCCTCCACCATACTCATAACCTTCTGGTAAATAAACAGTAGCAGTATAGTTACCATAAGGCAAATCATCAGCAAAAATATATCCATTCGCATCACTAATTAATAAGATGGTACTTCCATCATCAAATGTAATCAAAACAGTTACACTTTCTAATAAAACATCGTTTCCGTCAAAAATTCCATTGTCATTTTCATCAAAGTAAATTGTTGTAGAAACAGAACCAAAACTTGGTTCATATTCACAAGTATCATCATTACAGTTTGCATCAGCTGAAAAATTCAATGCTGTAGGGTCTATACATCCTAATACCACATTACATGGATCAGGGCAATCAGTCATTCCAAACTCACAAGAACCATCATCAGTATTTGCATTTTCATCATAATTACAAGCATTTGCATTTATACATCCAAAAATAGGATCAATTGCCACACAATCTTTTTTAGGCTGATTGAAACCTTGTGTTATAGTCAGACCTCCATTGGAAAGTGTGGTGGTGACAGCTTCTCCAATCGTCCAAGTTACACTCAAACCATCCGTTTCAACATGACCACCCGCTACGGAAATCACAGAAGGTGATGCCACCAGACCTTGTGCCTGCATATTGATAGCAAGAGCTATAATTGCAGTAAATATTATAATTATCTTTTTCATATAATTAATGTTTTAAGTTTGAAGTAATTTGTAAGCCCAACCACCGATGGTAAGGCTTACAAAAAACATTAATCATTTGATTTGTTTAATTTAGACTCAATTAAATCAAGCCTATCCAAAGCAGCACTGTTAGATGCTTTTAATTCTTCGATTAAATTTTGTTGTTCTTTAGTTGCTTCTAATAAAATTGGAGTTAATTTAGAATAATCAACCGCTTTGTATCCGTTTTTATCCGTGTAAACCAATTCAGGGAAAATTTTCTCCAACTCTTGAGCGATGAATCCAATTTGTAATTCCTCTGTAAATTCTTTTTCAGGGAATTCTTCCGTTTTCCAATTATAAGTTACCCCTCTTAGAGCCAAAACACTGGTCAACATGTTGCTCAATTGCGCAATATTAGATTTATAACGACCATCTGAACAAGCAGCCATTGTTCCTGAATAACAAATATCTCCATTGACAGTAAAATCACCAGTAAAACTAATATTACCATTAAAGTCCTCAACAAAGTAAGAAACACCTGGAGGACCTGTCATGCCTGTTGCACCTACTGGTCCTGGTGGACCTGTTGCCCCTGTTGCTCCTGTTGCACATGATGGACCTGGTATACATGTTCCTGTTGCTCCTGTTGGTCCTTGCGCTCCTTGCGCTCCAGGTACACCTGCACAATCTGATCCATCAAATACACCATCACCGTTTATATCTTCATTAGATTGGCTAATACCATCTGCATTTATATCCCAACAATTAATACCATCAGAACCATTTGCACCAGCTCCACTCTGACAATCATCTGCGGTAAATAAGCCATCACCACTTACATCCTCTTCAGGATCATTTATAAAATTATTATTTAAATCCCAGCAATTAATTCCAGCTGAACCATCTTCACATTTACAGTCATTAATATCAATAGCACCATCACCATTTATATCTTCATCTGGATCAGCAATACCATCTTCATTTAGATCCCAACAGGACAAACCTGGTGGTCCTGGTGGACCCGTAGCTCCTGTTAATCCTGTCGGTCCTTGGAATCCTCGTGGTCCTGGTTCTCCTATACAATCATCACTATTAAATTCTCCATCGCCATTTACATCTTCATTTGGTTGACTTAAACCATCGCTATTGGTATCCCAACAGTTGATTCCATCGGCACCATTGGCCCCTGCTCCGTTTTGACAATCCTCTGCTGTGAACAATCCATCACCGTTAATGTCTTCTTCTAGGTCATTTATAAAATTATTATTCAAATCCCAACAATTGATGCCAGTCAAGCCATCTATACCCTTACAATCATTTATATCTATAAGGTTGTCACCATTTAAATCTTCCTCTGGATCAGCCAAACCATTTTCATTTAAATCCCAACAGCTAATACCATCGGCACCAGGTTCAACAGTAACATCTCCTCCATCCAATGGAGAATTTAGCAACTCTGTTGTACCTAGATTAATAAAATTATTACAAGTCCCAGTTGTATCAATTTCAATTTCAACAAAGAAATTTCCGTCATTCCAGGGAATCGTTGAAAAGTCTCCAACAGTCGAATTTCCACGACCAATTACCATATTAAGCAAACCAAAATTATTGGTACTTGTATTAAAAATTTCGGAATAAATAACAGCACCATCAGCTGTATTTTCATGTAAACTTGCCTGAGCACAAATTGGCGTGTTAATTATGCAGGCACCTGTTGTATCTCGAATAACAGCCTGGTAGTTGAATGCATCTGAGCTTTGAGCTACTGCATTTATAGAAAAAAAGAATATTATTAGGAACAATAATTTTTTCATTATATATATTTTTATTAGTGGGATAAATCTATTTTTAAAGTAAAATCACACAACAATAAGTTGCAATTTATTTTTATTATAAATCTCTATTTTTAATCAATTAATTAAAAACATTAAATTTATTTTTTGGGAATTTTGCGTTAGGTGGAGACGCGATGAATCGCGTCTGTACGATAGTCTTTAGCCATTCAATTAAAAAAAATTTCTTAGCTAAACAGCATTGATTAAAGCATTACAAAATTAATCATTCAATTTCGGCTCTATTAAATCAATTCTTTTCCAAACAATATCATTGGTTGCCTTTAATTCTTCAATTAAGTTTTGTTGTTCCTTAATTGCTTCTAGTAAAATTGGAGTGAATTTAGAATAATCAACTGCCTTGTATCCATTCTTATCTGTGTAAACCAATTCAGGGAAAATTTTCTCTAATTCTTGAGCAATGAAACCAATCTGTAGATCCTCAGTAAATGCTTTATTAGGAAATTCTTCCGTTTCCCAATTATAAGTTACTCCTCTTAAAGCCAAAACGCTGGTCAGCATATTACTCAGTTGTGTAATATTAGATTTATAACGTCCATCCGAACAAGCACCCATTGTCCCTGTGTAGCAAATATCACCATTGATGGCAACATCACCCGTAAAGATAAGATTACCGTTTTCATCCTCTACAAAATAAGAATCACCTGGAGGGCCTGCTAGACCTGTTTCACCTGATGGACCTGCTGGTCCTCGCGGTCCTGTTTGACCTGGTGGGCAGTTGCATGGTGGCGGGAAACCTGGTGGTCCAGTTAGTCCAACTGGTCCTGTAGGTCCTGTGGGTCCTGCACAATCTGCTCTATCAAACACACCATCACCATTCGCATCTTCATTAAGTTGGTTAATACCATCTGCATTTACATCCCAACAATTGATACCGTTTGAACCATTCGCACCTACTCCACTTTGACAATCGTCTACAGTGAACAATCCATCACCACTTAAATCTTCTTCTGGATCATTTATGAAATTATTATTTAAATCCCAGCAATTGATGCCAGCCAAACCATCTTCACCTTTACAATCATTTACATCAACAACGCCATCCCCATTTATATCTTCCTCTGAATCAGCAATATCATTTTGATTTAAATCCCAACAAGATAAGCCAGTTTTTCCTCGTTCAATTATTGCTACTCCTGGCGTTCCTGGAAATCCTGGTGGTCCTTGTAATCCCCGTTGTCCTTCGCAATCCAAAACGTTGTATTCCCCATCTCCATTCTTATCTTCATTGGATTGATTTATGCCATCGTAATTTAGATCCCAACATTTCATTCCATCTGAGCCATTTACTCCTGCACCACTTTGGCAATCGTCTGTTGTAAACAATCCATCACCGCTTATATCTTCTTCTGGGTCATTTATAAAATTATTATTTAAATCCCAACAATTGGTGCCAGCTAAACCGTCAGTGCCTTTACAATCATTTATATCAATAACATTGTCACCATTTACATCTTCATTTAGATCAGATAATCCATTTTCATTTAGATCCCAACAGTTAATTCCATCAGCACCAGATTGACCTGTAATATCTATACTATTAAATGGTGAATTCAGCAACTCTGTTGCACCTAAACTGATGAAATTATTACAAGTCCCTGTTGTATCTATTTCGATTTCAATGAAGAAAGTTTCATCATTCCATGGAATCGTTGAAAAGTCTCCAATAGTCGAATTTCCACGACCGATTTCCATATTAATCAAGCCAAAATTATTGGTAATTGTATTAAAAGTTTCAGAATAAACGACTGTGCCGTTCGCAGTATTTTCATGTAAGCTTGCCTGAACACAAACTGGCGTATTGATTATGCAAGCATCTGTTGCATCTCGAACAACTGCTTGATAATTAATAGCATCTGAGTTTTGGGATACGGCATTCATAGACAAAAAGAATGCCATAAGAAGGAAACGTTTTCTCATTATATATTTTTTAGTTAGTGGGATATATTCATTCTCAAAACTAAATCATAATACAATGAGATGCAAATAAATTTACTAAATATTTGTGAATACTCAGATTTTTTTTACATGCATAAAAATTATTTATGCAGAATATTTACGAGCCTTTCATTTTCAGAAGCTTAAATCATTCTACTTCAAATATTTACACACTCAATCTTACATTTACATGACACATTAGAAGATAAATTCATTAGATATTCGAAACATCATTTTCATCGTAGAATCAGAACAAAAAAACAATTATAAAACCACATTTGGTCCGACGTTCGGCTGTGACCCGCTCTGAGGTCAATAGATAAATGGCTAACTTACTTGGCTAACATACTTAGATCGCTCTGTGGTCGAATTGTATAAATGCAGATTGGACTGCTCTATAGCTTATTGAGATACTCCTTAACTTAACATCATTGATTCTCACATTCTCACATTCTCGCATTCTCGCATTCTCGCATTAAAAAAAGCAAGGGAAGCGCGGAGGACGAACTCTCCGACGGAGCAGCTAGATTTGCGAAAATACGCCCGATGCGAGTGGAAATGTCTTGCAAAATCATTCTTTGTCGCTTTGAGATTTCGCATCAAGTTCGAAATGACGGGATAGGACAAATGCAAGGCATTGCAGCGGACAGCGGGGAGACTACTGACTTGGAAATGATACTCGCCGTCCGTAAAATAATTATGAATTATGATTTTTTGTAGATAACCACGGTCCTATTTACCAGCAATTCTCGGTTTAGAAAGAATTGATCGTTTTAAAGCTGATGTTATCCGAGGTTCATTTTGCATCGCTAAGTATAGATAGATTCCCAATCAAGTTGGGAAGGGAATGACGGGAGGCGAGAAAGAAAAAGCTCCTTTCAGCTTCGCTGAAAGGAGCTTACATTTATCATTATTATAATTTACATCCGTAAGTAAAACGTGTCCAAAAGGTTCGATTAATTTTTAATAATTCTAATCGTTTCACTGTTTGCACCTTCAACGATGTTCATTAAATAAGCACCAATTGGCAAGTCTTTAATGTCCATATTAAATTCATTCATTCCTGGTAAAGTTTCTACTTCTTTTGTCTTTAGTAATTTACCACTTACATCATAGATATAAACTGTTAGATAATCCTCTAATGAATTAAACACAACATTTAATATGTCTGTTGTTGGAATTGGAGAAACTTCGACAATACCATTGTCATCATTTGTTTTCTCTAATGCAATTACACGAGAAGCAATCACACGCTCACCAGTTGTAGTAACTTCTATCAATCTATAGTAAGAAACTCCACTTTCTACATTACCATCTAGTATCTGGTAGTTATTGGTAGTATTAGAATTTCCGTGTGCATTTATTGATCCAATAGAATTAAATCTATCAGTAGTCTGATAAGATTTTTCTATTTCATAATGATCAACTTCTTTCTCACTGGCAGTAGACCAGAAGATTAAATTACCATTATTCATAACTGATCCATCAAATGACAACAATTCAAGAGATACAGATCCACAAGCTACTTGAGAAAAACCTACATCATAAGTACACTCAGGATTATCTGTTACAGTTACTGTCACAGATGCACCATCATTAATAAATTCATAAGGATAAGGTCCAAATATCGTAACAGCGCCAGAAGCTCCTATTATAGTTTCATCAGTTAAATTATTGACAACCGTAAAGCTCTCTGCCCCAAAATGAGACACATATAAGGAATAACTATCGTCTTCACAAACATTAGAAATATTAACAAAAACATTCTCGCAATTAAGTGTTGGATTCGACAATACAACAGGAATTTCATCATCACCTGTATTGTCACCAAAAGTCGCTTGCACATTGTCTCCATTTATTGTGAAAGTAAAATCTGTCGATGTTCCGCCTCCACCATATTCATATCCTTCTGGTAAGAAAACAGTAGCACTATAATTACCATAAGGCAAATCACCAGCGAAAACATCTCCATTTGCATCACTGGTTATAATAATAGTATTACCGTCATCAAAAGTAATCAAAACAGTTACTCCTTCTAATAATTCATCGTTTCCATCAAAAATTCCGTTGTCATTTTCATCATAATAAATTGTTGTAGAAACAGAACCAAAGCTTGCTTCATATTCACAAGTATCATCATTACAGTTTGCATCAGCTGAAAAATTCAATGCTGTAGGGTCTGTGCATCCCAATACCACATTACATGGATCAGGGCAATCAGTCATTCCAAACTCACAAGAACCGTCATCAGTATTTGCATTTTCATCATAATTACAAGCATTTGCATTTATACATCCAAAAATAGGATCAATTGCCACACAATCCTTTTTGGGCTGGTTGAACCCCTGGGTTATAATCAAACCACCGTTAGAAAGTGTAGTAGTAACAGATTCACCAAGCGTCCAAGTTACACTCAAACCTTCTGTATCAACATGGTCACCAGCTACGGAAATCACCGAAGGCGATGCCACTAAGCCTTGCGCCTGTATATTGATGGTTAGAGCTATAATCGCACTAAATATTAAAATTATTCTTTTCATATAATTAATGTTTTAAGTTTGAAGTTAATTTGTGAGTCAAGCCAATGAAGACAAGACTCACAAAAAACATTAATCATTTGATTCATTTAATTTAGACTCAATTAAATCAAGTCTATCCAAAACAGTATTATTAGTCGCTTTCAAGTCTTCAATCTTTCCATTTTGCTTATTGATTAAGTTTTGTTGTTCCTTAATCGCTTCTAACAAAATTGGAGTTAATTTAGAATAGTCAACTGCTTTGTATCCGTTTTTATCCGTGTAAACCAATTCAGGGAAAATTTTCTCCAACTCCTGAGCGATGAATCCAATTTGCATTTCCTCAGTAAATTCTTTTTCAGGGAATTCTTCTGTTTTCCAATTGTAAGTTACCCCTCTAAGAGCCAAAACACTGGTCAACATATTGCTCAATTGCTCAATATTAGACTTGTAACGTCCATCTGAACAAGCACCCATTGTTCCTGTGTAGCAAATATCACCATTGATAGTTACATCACCAGTAAAAGTAAGGTTGCCGTTTGCATCCTCAACAAAGTAAGAGTCACCTGGAGGACCTGCTGGCCCTGCTGGACCTGATGCACCTGCTGGACCTGCTGGACCTGATGCACCTGCTGGACCTTGCGCTCCTGTTGCTCCTGTTGCTCCTGTTAGTCCTGTTGCTCCCGTTGGACCTGGAACACCTGGACAACATGGACCTGTAGCTCCTGTTGGACCTGGAACTCCTTGTGCTCCAGTTGCTCCTGTTGGACCTACTGGACCTTGTAGACCTGCACAATCTGATCCATCAAATACACCATCACTGTTTGTGTCTTCAGCAGGCTGGCTAATACCATCCGCATTTACATCCCAGCAATTAATACCATCAGAACCATTTGCACCAGCTCCACTTTGACAATCATCAGCGGTGAATAAGCCATCGCCACTTACATCTTCATCTGGATCATTTATGAAATTATTGTTTAAATCCCAACAATTGATTCCTGCTAAACCGTCTTCACACTTGCAATCATTTATATCAATAGCACCATCTCCATTTACATCTTCATCTGGATCAGCTACACCATCTTCATTTAAGTCCCAACAAGCAATTCCCATTTCTCCTTGCGGACCTGTTGCTCCTGTTGCTCCTGTTAAACCCGTTGCTCCCGTTGCTCCTGTTAAACCAGTTGCTCCTGTTAGACCTTGCGGGCCAGGATCACCTTGTGGTCCTGTTACTCCTGGAATACCTTGTGGACCTACTGGTCCTACATCACCTTGTGGTCCTGTTGCTCCTGGAATGCCTTGTGGACCTACTGGTCCCTGTGGACCTTCTGGTCCTGCGGGGCCTGCTATTCCTTCACAATCTAAGCTATTAAATTCGCCATCGCCATTTACATCTTCATCTGGTTGACTTATGCCATCGCTGTTGGCATCCCAACAATTGATTCCGTCAGAACCATTTGCGCCAGCTCCACTTTGACAATCATCGGCTGTAAATAAACCATCGCCACTTACATCTTCTTCTGGATCATTCATGAAGTTATTGTTTAAATCCCAACAATTGATACCCGCTAAGCCATCTTCACACTTACAATCATTTATATCAATTTCACCATCTCCATTTACATCTTCATCTGGATCTGCTATGCCATCTTCATTTAAGTCCCAACAAGCAATGCCATCAATGCCATCCAATCCTGATGCACCTTGAGGTCCTGCTGGACCTGGCTCACCTTGTGGACCTGTTGCTCCTGTTGGACCTGTTGCTCCTGTTGCTCCTGTTGCTCCAGGAACACCTTGTGGACCTGGAGGGCCTTGAGCTCCTGTTGCTCCTGTTGGACCAAAGATACCTTGTGGTCCTTCTGGTCCTGCTGGTCCTGGAATCCCATCTTCTCCTGCTGGTCCCACGCAATCTAAGCTATTAAATTCGCCATCGCCATTTACATCTTCATCTGGTTGACTTAAACCATCGCTGTTGGCATCCCAACAATTGATTCCATCAGAACCATTTGCACCAGCTCCACTTTGACAATCATCTGCTGTAAATAAACCATCGCCACTTACATCTTCATCTGGATCATTTATAAAGTTATTGTTTAAATCCCAGCAATTGATTCCTGCTAAACCATCTTCACATTTACAATCGTTTATGTCAATTGCACCATCACCATTTACATCTTCATCTGGATCTGCGATGCCATCTTCATTTAAATCCCAACAAGCAATTCCATCAATGCCATCGCTACCATCCAATCCTGGCAAACCTTGAGGACCTGTTACTCCTACTGGACCAGGAATACCCTGAGCACCTGTTGCACCTGTTGCTCCAACTGGACCAGGAATACCTTCAGGTCCCTGTGGGCCTTCTGGACCTGCTGGGCCTTCTGGACCCGCTGGTCCTGCTATTCCTTCACAATCCAAACTATTAAACTCGCCATCGCCATTTACATCTTCATCTGGTTGACTTAAACCATCGCTGTTGGCATCCCAACAATTGATTCCGTCAGAACCATTTGCTCCTGCTCCACTTTGACAATCATCAGCTGTAAATAAACCATCGCCACTTACATCTTCTTCTGGATCATTCATGAAGTTATTGTTTAAATCCCAACAATTGATGCCAGCTAGGCCATCTTCACATTTACAATCATTCACATCAACAACACCATCGCCATTTACATCTTCATCTGGATCTGCGATGCCATCTTCATTTAAATCCCAACAAGCTACACCATCAACACCTGATACACCTTGAGGTCCTGGTGCTCCTGTTGGTCCTTGCAAACCTGTTGGCCCTTGCGGACCTGGCTCGCCTTGCGGTCCTGGTATACTTGGACCTGTTGCACCTGTTGCACCTGGTACACCTTGTGCTCCAGTTGGTCCTGTTGCTCCAGTTGGTCCTGTTGCTCCTGTTGGTCCTGGAATTCCCTGTTCTCCTTGCTCACCTGGTGGCCCCTGTTGACCTTGTGCTCCTTGTAAACCTTGTTCACCTTGTTCACCTTGTTCACCTTGCAAACCTGTTTCACCTTGTGGTCCTGTTGGTCCTTGTAAACCTGTTTCACCTTGTGGTCCTGTTGGTCCTTCAAAACCTGTTTCACCTTGCGGTCCTGTTGGTCCTTGCAAACCTGTTTCACCTTGCGGTCCTGTTGGTCCTTGCAAACCTGTTTCACCTTGTGGTCCTGTTGGTCCTTCTAAACCTGTTTCACCTTGTGGTCCTGTTGGTCCTTGCAAACCTGTTTCACCTTGTGGTCCTGTTGGTCCTTCCAAACCTGTTTCACCTTGCGGCCCTGTTGGTCCTATTAATCCTTGCTCACCTTGTGCTCCTGGATCACCTTGTGGTCCTGGATCACCTTGTGGTCCTGGGTCGCCTTGCAAACCTTGTTCGCCTGGATCACCTTGTGGACCTGGATCACCTTGTGGTCCTGAATCACCTGGGTCGCCTTTTTCACCTGGATCGCCTTTTTCACCTGGATCACCTTTTTCACCTGGATCACCTTGTGGTCCTGGGTCGCCTTGTGCACCTGGATCACCTTGTGGTCCTGGGTCGCCTTGTGCACCTGGATCACCTTGTGGTCCTGGGTCGCCTTGTGCACCTGGATCACCTTGTGCACCTGGATCACCTTGTGGTCCTGGATCACCTTTGGCTCCTGTTTCGCCTTGCGCTCCTGGATCACCTTGTGGACCTGGGTCGCCTTGTGGACCTGGATCGCCTTGTGGACCTGGATCGCCTTGTGGACCTGGTTCACCTTGTAACCCTTGTTCACCTGGAGGACAATTTCCACACGTACCTTGACAATCAAGCGTGTTGAATAATCCATCTTCATTGGCATCTTCATTGGCATCATTAATGCCATCTCCATTTAGATCCCAACAGTTAACCCCATCGGCACCAGGTTGACCTGCAACACCTCCACTATTGAAAGGAGAGTTTAGCAACTCCGTTGTACCAAGGTTAATGAAACTATTACAAGTTCCTGTTGTATCAATTTCAATTTCAATAAAGAAAGTCTCATCATTCCATGGAATTGTTGAAAAGTCTCCAACGGTCGCATCTCCACGACCAATAACTATGTTAATCAATCCAAAGTTATTGGTACTTGTATTAAAAATTTCGGAATAAATGACAGCACCGTCGGCTGTATTTTCGTGTAAACTTGCCTGAACACATACTGGAGTGTTAATAATACAGGCACCCGTTGCATCTCTGATAACTGCTTGATAATTGAAAGCATCCGAGCTTTGGGCTATGGCATTTATGGATAAAAGAAATACCATAAGGAGGAAAAATCTTCTCATTATATATTTTTTAGTTAGTGGGATAAATCCGTCCCAAAACTAAATTATATGACACTCAGTTGCAATTAATTTTACTTTATTTAGTTAAATTTCACTAAAATATAACTATCAAATTAATTATAAACCTATGTTTTTCAGATAATTACGTTCTTATATTTTGAGATTTCATTCATAAAGAATTTAGATATGATTCTATTAATTTCAATGCTTTTTTGAAAAATCTAAATAGTTATTTACATAATTTTAATTATATAAAGCAAAAAACCGCTAACGAAAATTTCGTTAGCGGTTCTAAAATCAAACAAATCTTAATCAAATTCAATCTTTATTTTATCACCCAAAGGTATTTGGGCAAATGAAAAGCATCTTATTTAGCGTTTACAATTTTGTTATCATCTACTTTGTTCGCTTTAGCATTTTGTAAGTATCTGTTGTACTCTGCTGAACGAGCTTGGAAGTAGTTACTTAGTACACTCGGCGTGCCTGAAAAGTAATAACTTGATCTTCTATTCTTTCTCATCTTATTAATGTATTTATTTTACTATGTGTTTATCGTTTTTCTTAATTGCTAAATTACTTAGCGTTTACTATTTGATTGTCATCTACTTTGTTCGCTTTAGCATCTTGTAAGTATCTGTTGTACTCTGCTGAACGAGCTTGGAAGTAACTGCCTAACACGCTTGGTGTTCCTGAAAAGTAATAACTTGATGTTCTATTCTTTCTCATCTTATTAATGTATTTATTTTACTATGTGTTTATCGTTTTTCTTAATTGCTAAATTACTTAGCGTTTACTATTTGATTGTCATCTACTTTGTTCGCTTTAGCATCTTGTAAGTATCTGTTGTACTCTGCTGAACGAGCTTGGAAGTAACTGCCTAACACGCTTGGTGTTCCTGAAAAGTAATAACTTGATGTTCTATTCTTTCTCATCTTAAAAAATTTACGGGTTAAAAATGATTCATCGCATTTTGTCTATTTCTAAATGCTTGGATATAGACTGCAATTTATACGGACGTAACCGCTGGCGTTTCAAAATAATTCAACTTTTTTTGTTTTTTTTTAAATTAATTTAATTCAGCTTTGTCAGGGGTATATTCTTAACTTGAGTTAAAACAAATTTAACATAAAAAAACAACTGATAATCAGTTACTTATATAACAAACAAGGAAAATTTCAGTATATAATTTTAAGAAATTGTTAAATAAAAAAACCTACTTGTTTTTATAAAAAAACAAGCAGGTTTAGAATATTATTTATCATTGCCTTTATAAGTGTCACTTAGACATATCCTAAGTGTCCAATAGACAAATAACTTGGTGTCAAATGGACAAAATACTTGATACTATACTTAGTAAAGCGAAAACAATAACTTGAGCCAATTTATCTTCATCTTTTTCCGATTTCCTTCGGCAAAAAAATAACCTGGTTCGACACTCGATAGCCCTGCTATGCTTGATTTTTTTTACTTGTAAATCGAAAAAATCTAATAATAAATTTTGGCTCATTTTATTTTTTTCACTTTATTTGGTGTCTTTATAACATTGGTAAGTGTCTAGTTGATGTGAATTAAACCGCTTCATCTAGCCCAAGAGCAACCTTTATTTGGTCTAAAAACGTTTTTTCTTCTTCGCTAAATTTCGTTCCACCAAAACCAAGAAATCCGCCTTCGGAAGCTGAGTTAGCTACTTTGTCAGCAATACTAACCAACCAGCTTTTGTAGGCTTGAGCTTCTGTTGCATCTTCTTTCTCATTTAGTAGGAAAGATACTTTTCTGCAATTGTCTATAACCAACTCCAGCATCTCTTCTGGCTTAGATATGTCTCTTGCTTTCATTTGCTCAGTTAATTGTGCTCTTTGGTCTGCAGCTCTTTGTCTTGCATCAGCCATAGATTCTGGCTTTTTTGCCACCGCAATTACTAATTGTGAATCTGCAAACTCATCTCCTCCACCTAACATTGTTTGGGTATTTGCCAATGCTTCTTTCATTGTTCCCATAATTCCACTGTTTGCCGCTGCTGACATTCCTGCACCAACTAGTAGTGGTGTGCTTGAAATCAAGTCCCATTCTTCTTGACTGTATTTCTCTTTGATAACCATTTGTTTGTATTTAATTAGTTAGAAATTTATTCATTACTTTAGACAATTATTTTGGATAATGTTACACCTTGGGGGAAATGCTTGAATGCGAGAATGCGAGAATGCTAGAATGCGAGAATGCTTGAATGCTTGAATGCGAGAATGCTGGAATGCGAGAATGCTGGAATACGAGAATGCTGGAATGCGAGAATGCTGGAATGCAAGAATGTGAGAATGTGAGAATGCTTGAATGCGAGAATGCTGGAATGCAAGAATGTGAGAATGCTTGAATGCGAGAATGCGAGAATGCTGGAATGTGAGAATGCTGGAATGCTTTAATGCTTTAATGCTTCTATATTTTCTGGTGGAATTGACACATCTTTTTGATTGGGCAAGCGCAAGGCATTGCCCCTACATGGAATTGGCGCATTTTTTGATTGGAAATAGGCAAATCTTTCAATTACGTGGAATAAACTCAAAATTATCTACATCGCGCCAAACGGGGAAGGATTTTCGGTAGAAGCGCAAATTTTGTTTGCTAAGAGTGGCTTTTAGGATCGCTTCGTCTCCTGAATTGCTGGTCATGGTTTCTCCTAGGTGGTTTATAATTGTACTATCACCTAAATATTCTACATCATTGCCATCGGTTCCGACGCGATTAACACCTAAAACATAGGCTTGATTTTCAATGGCTCTGGAAATCAATAACTGTTTCCAATGTATTGCTCTTTTTTTAGGCCAACAGGCAACATAAATTAAAAGGTCATAATCGTAACTGTCAAATTTGACTTTGTTTCGACTCCACACGGGAAAACGCAAATCATAACAGATCAAGGGGCAAATTCTCCAACCATTGCAAAGCATAATTTTACGGGAGTTGCCCGCTGTATATGTGAGATTTTCATCGCCCATCCTAAACAGATGACGTTTGTCGTAATATTTTATTACTCCAAAAGCATTGACCCAAATCAATCTATTAAAATATTTTCCATTTTCAGTAATAACAATACTACCGCAAACGCAACAGCCTTTTTCAACTGCCAATTCCAACATCCAAACCACCGTACTACCACTCATTGGTTCGGCAATTTGTCGTGCATTCATTGAAAAGCCAGTACTGAACATTTCTGGAAGAACAATTAAGTCAGTTTTAATATCTTTTAAAATAATATCTAGACGGCGAATGTTCTCTTCCTTATTTTCCCAAACTGGATTAAACTGAACTAAGCTAATATCTAAATCTTGCATAATATTTTGCCAGCTTTTTCAATCGTTATATCTTCTTTCGCAAAACAAAAACGCAGTGCATTTTCCTTTACTTTGCTACTGTAAAATGCCGAGACAGGAATACAAGCAATTCCATGGTCTTTGACCAATTCTTCAGCAAATTCAACATCGCTTTTACTGCTTATTTCATCATACTTTAGAATTTGAAAATAAGTACCAGCGCTTGGTATAAAAGTAAACTTTGATTCTTTAATGCTTTCCAGAAATAAATCACGTTTTTTCTCATAAAAACTAGAAATACCCAAATAATGGTCTTCCTCTTTATAATACTCAGCAATTGCGTGTTGAATTGGTGCATTTACAGAAAAGACATTGTATTGATGTACTTTAAATATTTCTTTCATTAGATATTCAGGTGCAACACAGTATCCCATTTTCCAACCTGTGGCGTGCAATACCTTTCCAAAAGAGTAAACACAAATACTTCTTCTATAAAGCTCTGTCCCTAAAATACTAAGGTGTTTTTCCTCATCAAAAATGATGTGTTCATAAACCTCGTCGCTTAATATTAAAATATCATTGCCATCGGTGATTATTTTTAACTGCTCAATGTCTTCTTCAGAAATGACAGACCCACAGGGATTGTGCGGTGTATTGAGAATGATCATTCTTGTTTTGAAAGAAATTTTGTTTTTCACCTCATCCCAAGGAATTTTATAGTCTGGTCCCTTTAAAGCAATAGGTCTGGGCATTCCACCAGCTAATTTTATGGCAGGCAAATAGCTGTCATAAACAGGTTCAAAGACAATAACTTCGTCGCCTTCTTTTATCAAAGCCATAATGGTGGTAAACAATGCCTGTGTAGCACCTGCCGTCACGGTGATCTCAGATTTTGGATCAACCTTTCGGTCATATTGCTTTTCTATTTTTTTAGCCAATACCTCTTTTAATGGCAGAACACCAGCAGCTGGAGCATACTGATTGTAACCGTCTCGCATGTATTTATTTGCAAGCATTATCAGCTCTTCCGAAATAGGAAAATCTGGAAATCCCTGTGATAAGTTGATGGCTTTATATGCATTAGCCATTTGACTCATTACAGAGAAAATAGATTGTTCGGTATTAGGCAATTTCGACTGAAGCGAAATCTGTTTCATTTGATCAATCATGGTTAGAATTATGATTCACGCAAAAACCAAAAAGAGTTTTTAAGTACAAGTCAAGTACACAAAAATCCTTAAACAGCAGATTTAATCTGCTGCCTAAGAAACGGCTCAAAAATAACTGTCCACTTTGAAGTTGCTCTTTTAATTTTCTGCGTCATTATTTTTCGTAACAATAGCTCGGCTATTCTCCGAAGGTCGACCCCGTCAAAAAATGCCTAGCAGAAAATCAAAATAATTATCGGTCCGACGTTCGGTCAAACTTGGACACTTATTTATGAGTCGTTCCTAAATAAAGTGAAATAAGAAACAAGATACAATTAAATAAATTAATTTCTAGGAATCAATAGACTATTATAAACTTATTTTTACTCTCTACTTATAGTTTTTATCTTTTTTAAAATCTAAAACTGTTTTAGGGATTTGTGTTGTTGTTAGAAAGTAGCTCTAATATGCTGTCTGTATTGATAAACATACGAAAATTATAACTTGTGGTTAAGAATACTAAAAAAATAAATTTACATTTTTGACAGGACCGCCTGCCACTGGTTCGCCAGTCCGATTCGATATTCAACGATCTTCTGCCGCACCAGCGGACCATCGGGATGCCGACCAGTCAAAAATACTCGCCTTAGCCCTGCTAGGACTGGAACGCCAGCCTGGTGCGTTTTTTTCCGAATGTCGGACCACAGGATCGCCTGCCGCTTAAATATCGTCAAATCTCTTTGTCAAAAATTGTAAAGTTATTATTTCAACATTCCTTAATTTAAACTGGCAAATTCTACAGGAACCACCTTCGAAATACCAGTTTCCAAGTTTGTAACACCATAAATAATGTCAACTTCAGCCATCGTATTTTTATTGTGAGTAACTACAATAAACTGAGAGTTTTCGGAAAATTGCTTGATGATACTATTGAATTTTCCAACATTAGCATCATCTAGCGGCGCATCTACCTCATCTAAGATACAAAAAGGAGCGGGTTTTAACAAATACAAGCCAAAAATTAAAGAAATTGCAGTCAAAGATTTTTCTCCACCCGATAATTGATTGATGGTCAATGGCTTTTTACCTTTTGGTTTGGCTATAATGTCTACTTTAGATTCTAATGGATTATCTGGATCTGATAAAATCAAATCACAGAAATCATCCGCACTAAATAATTGTTTAAATACGGTTGCAAAATTTTCTTTTACACTGTTAAATGCGTCCAAGAACATTTTTGTCGCTTCTCCTTCTATCTCATTAATTGTTTCAAGCAAAGTATCTTTTGCTGAAACCAAATCCCCTCTCTGCGTTTGAATAAAATCAAAACGCTCTTTCATTTCATTATAAGCCTCCACAGCGAATGGGTTCACATCTCCAAATCGTTCTAATTTAGCTTTCAGTTTGGTGACTTTCAACTCTAACTCTTCTAAATCCACCTCTTCGTCCACTTCTTGATTCATGACCTCCTCGATTTCCAATCCGAATTCGATTGACAATCTTTCTTTTATTGAAAGCAATTGAATGTCCAGCTCATTTTTTCTATCTTTTAATGATGATAAAATTTGATCCGTATTTTCTTTGTCCTTCATCATCTTTTTAAGATCAGCCTCGGACTTTTCTATTCTTCCCCTTATTTCAAAATAAACTTTCTCAACATTCGCCAACTCTGCTTCTAATATTTCTTTTTGTTGATACATTCCTGAAATATCATCGCCACTTTGTTTTAAATTGTCTTCAATCTCATTGATTTCTTTTTCAGAAGATTCTAACAATTGCCCATTAATACTAATTTTTGATTCTAGCTCATTAATGGAATTTGTTTTGAATTGAATGTTTTGTTTTATGCTGTTTACATTATTTTGCTGTTGGTGAAATTTAATATTCAACTCATTAAATGATTCACTACTCGAAGACATTTCATTTTCAATGTCAAGGAAAGTATTTCTAAAGTTTTCCGTTTCGTCTAATTGATACTCTTTTTTATTTAAAGCATCTTCTAAACTTTCGGACAATTCTTTGACCTTTAAATCAATGTCTTTTATTTTTTCATTAAATGCGGTAAAGTTGGATTCATTTTCACTTAAAAAAGTTTCGTAGTTTTGAATACGTGCCTCAAAAGAAGTCAATTTATTTTGTAGCTTATTAAATTCCGCTTGTTTATTCTGAACCTCTTTAGCAAGATTGCCCGACTTTAACTCTTGCACCAATTCTGTTTGCTTATTGAATTTCTCATCAAGAATCGCTTTTTCAGCTTCTAATTTTTCAATATCTTTCTCAAGAATTTCAAGATTTTGAACACGCCCAATTGATTTCCCTTCAAAAGCCCCAACAGAACCACCTTTTATCAGTCCATTTTTACGAATTATATCACCTGTATTACTAAGCACAGCAGCATCTGGATGTTCCGAGTAAGGAAAAGCATCAACCCCATTTGTACTCACATATACATTGTCTAATAAATTACTAAGTAAATTTTTGTATTTATTCTCCACTTTGATAACATCGGTAGCAGGTACAAAGTCACCCACTGCCTGTTTTGCTTTACCAGGTTTGTATTCATTTAAAATAAGAAAACCAGCCTTGCCTTTTTCCGAAACTTTCAACAGGTCAATTCCCTGATGTGCATCTTCTAAATCAACAGAAATGTAATTCTGCAAGTAAGGTTTTAGATAATTTTCAATGGTTACTTTATATTCATCTTGGCAATCGAATATGTCTGCCAATAAAGGCATGTCCCCACCCCAATCAGATTCTTTTAAAAATTTCACTGCATTAGAATAACCATCCATATTCTCCACCAAACTCTTTGTCAGCTTGTACTCATTCTGTTTAGAATCCAAATCACGATTTAATTCAATACGCTGATCTCTTACAACATCCAATTGAGACTGAGCTTCATTTAGATCCTCGTCACGATTTTCTTTTCTTTGAATAAGCTCAATCAACTCTGCTTTCATAAAATCCGTCTGCTCGACAACTATTCTATGGTTATTTTTTAAATCCGTTAATTCAGCTTCTTTTGTTTCAAAACGCTGTCTACTTTGCCCAACTTCACTTACAATATTTTCCTTTTGATTTTTAAATATCGCTATTTCTTTTTCGATAGAGAAAACATTATACTCCGCTTTTTTATATTCCTCCTCATAATCTTGCAATTGCTCCTTTTTCTCCGCATATAATTCTTTAATTTCAGAATTACTATCTTTAGCTGAATTTAGATCATTAATGAGCAACTCCAAAGCATTGTCTTCTGCTATGAGACTTTCATTAAAATTCTCTAATTCTCTTTTATTATTTTCAATCGCCAAAGAATTCTCTTCAATATCATTTTTCAGTGTAGTCTTTTTTTCAAAAAGATATTTTACTTTTTCATTAAGCAAACCCTTGCTATTTTCCTCAAAACGAAGTTTATCAACATGATTGTTCAATCGCAAACGGTGCTCGCTCAAAATTTCCTGCTGATTGTTTTGTTCCGCCTTATCCTTTTCAATGCCTTCTTCAAATGCTAAGATAGCCGCCTCAATTTCCTGGCGACTTCCAGCTTGGTTTTCATTTTTATCTTTTAATTCCTCAAATTGCTCCTTAAAGTGAGACAATTTATTGGTAGATAAGCTTAAACTGGCTTCCTTATAATTTTCTTTTGCTTTTATGTATTTCTCTGCCCTTTTGGCTTGTCTTTCTAAATTTTTAAGATTGGTTTCGATTTCAGTCAACAAATCCTCCACACGTTCCAGATCTGCCTCCGTCGCATTTAATTTATTAAAAGTCTCTTTTTTACGCTTTTTATACTTTGATATTCCAGAAGCCTGCTCAAACAATTTCCTCCTAACATTATCCTTGTCACTCAAAATGTCATTTACCATACTCAACTCAATTATGGCATAAGAATCATTACTGATTCCAGTATCCATAAATAAGGTAGTGATGTCCTTTAATCTACAAGAAACATCATTGATTCTGTATTCACTTTCACCCGAACGATATAACACCCTCGCAACGGTTACAGTAGAAAACTCAGACGGTAATAAATTTCTATTATTTTCAAAAGACAGGATAACTTCCGCACGATTGGAGCTTTTTCTGGTTTTGGTCCCATTAAAAATAAGATTGTCCATCTTATCCGACCTTAACGCCTTGGTTCTCTGCTCGCCGAGCACCCAACGAATTGCGTCGATTACATTAGATTTCCCACATCCATTAGGACCTACTACACCTGTAATATTTTTATTAAAGTTTATGACCGTTTTTTCAGCAAAACTTTTAAATCCATGTATTTTCAGCGATGTTAATCTCACGTGTTGTTCTTCTTTTTGTTTTCCATAAGGATCTAGAATTACTAATTCAGTATCCCGCAATTTCAGCGAGCGAAATTAAGTCTTTTTTAAAAGCAATTGAAATATTTTGAGTGAGTTTCAAAAAAAAAATTTCAATCCATTCATTTGCAGGGGATTCCGTTGGTGAAATATCAAGGGTTTGGGGGTACGATTGGGGGTTAGTGGTTCATTTGGAAGGGGTTTGGTTGTGGGAGGTATCGTTTGTATTTAGCAGACATCAGACAAGGTAGTAGATAAGGCAGCCAATGTGACAGCCAAGTTTTCGTTGTTTGGGAGACGTTGCCAGTGGGAGGCAGTGTATTCGTGGAGACGTTGCATGCAACGTCTGTACAATATTTCCCCAATCATATGTTCCAATTGTCTTGCGACCTGAAGTTAGATATTAATTAATTTGCGACAAGGCAGCACAGGGAGACGCATATTTACCCCAACCATTCTCTATAATTTTCTGGATTAATCACTTCATATTTTGCATTTGGATAGGCATTTTTCCAAGCTCCAGGAGCTTTAGGTTTTTTATTTGAATTCCATTTAAATTCGTATCCGTACAATACCCCTCCACGATCTTCCACCCAGTCTATTTCTTGTTGATCGTATGTCCTCCAAAAATAATTATAGACCAATACATTATTGTAGTTTTGGTATTTAATCCTTTCGCTGACCATGTAGTTTTCCCATAATATTCCAACATCATTTCTTAGGTCAAGTGGATTCAAATTACCTATCAAAATATTTCGAATTCCATTGTCTAAAAAATAGTATCGGCTGCTTTTATTTACTTCTTTTCGTAAATTCCTGCTAAATCCACCGACTTTGTAAAGAATAAACACTTTGGTTAACAAATCTAAATATTTATCAACGGTATTTCTACTTACACGCAAAGAGTTTGATAATTCTGGTATTTTGACTTCACTTCCTACTTGAAAGGCAATTAGTCTTAAAAGATCAATAATTTTATCCGAATTTCTTATTGTTTCGAAAGTTAGGATGTCTTTTAGCAAGTACGAATTCACCAATTCTTTAAGATATAAATGCTTTTCAAGGTTGGTTTCTGACTGTAATAATTCGGGGTAACTTCCATAAATAAGTCTTTTATGTAAATTATCTTTTCTCTCGACTACTGGCTCAATACTTGATAATTCCCCTTCTGAAATTCCAAATAATTTAAAGGTCATTTTTCTTCCTGTAAGCGGTTCGCCTGTATAATTTTCTACATCAAATGCAGATGATCCAGTTATCAAAACTTTTAATTCAGGAATTTCATCTACCATCAATTTTAATGCGTTTCCAATATCAGGAATTTTTTGGGCTTCATCTATGACTAAAAATTTCTTACCTTCTAGAATTGATTCTAATGACTTAATACTTCTCCGTCGGAATAACTCACGTGTTTCGATATCTTCCCCATTCAAAAGCAAATAAGGTTCTGTCGTTTCGGATAGTATTTTTTGGATTAAAACCGTCTTTCCCACTCTCCTAGGTCCTAATATAACAACGACTTTATTAGGTCTAAGATACTTCTTTACTTGGGATTCAACAGTTCTTGGTATGAAGTTCATAAAGTACATTTTGAACAAATTTACGTTAATTCGTTCAATTAAGTGAACCAATTTATGTTAATTCGTTCAAAACAAACTTGAGTTTGTTGTATTTTGTATGATATACAACCGTCAAATTCAATCAACAAGGGAAGCCCGATTATTCAAACATTCCACTATTCCCGAAAAATAAGCATTCGCCACTTGCAATAATCTGTAGTTGGAGGATTTTTTGTTTAAAAAATAGCTTTTTGACAGTTCTAATGCCTCGTCATAGTTATCTTGTAGTAGGCTTTCACCATAGCAGATGGGACCGTAAATATTTCTTGTTAAAAATAGGTTTCTAGCGTATACTCCTTGGTGATCTGTTTCTATGCTATACTTTGTTAAATATGTCAGTGAATCTTTTTCATTTACAGTTCTAATTTGACAAATACTTTGATGTGCCTTTATAATTGACTTGCTTAATTCTTTTGATTTTAAAATATCTTTTGAAACCAATTGTCGTAGGAATAGTATTCTGTCTTTTTCAGTTAGCAACTCATTTTTCACATAAGAGCCGCCAATAAAAGCCATACAATAATTATCTTGGTGGAGATCTGCAAAACCATTTTCTTTGAGTTTTCTACCAACATTATAATGAATTACAACAGTGATATCTGGATTAAATTCATTAATTATTCTTGCTCGCTCTTTTAATTCTTGTATTGTGAAATATTTTATTAAATCTTTGTCATTTATAGGTGCATTTTGCAAACTTACTAACTTTGCGGAGTCAATTTGACCAAAGAGATAGTCTTTATTAAGTTTTTCTTCTTTCTTTTTAGAGAACCATTGTTTGTAATTTACACCAAATGCAGATTTATTTTTCTCTCTTGTAAGCAATACTTCAAACCCCTCTTTTTCTAATTTCGTCTTTAAAATTTCTGCTGTTTTATGTGTTAGGTTTGCTTCATAAAAAAATCGTTTTTTATTCAGTTTTCTTGGAAATTCTGCTTTTATGTAACGCCTTTCATAGGTTGCTACTTTAAAGTTGTGGGCAAAATGCCCTGGGTCAATGGCAATTTTGACTTTCTGTTTTTGATCATTTAATATCTGATTATTCTCATTTCTGCTATTTATATTTTGCAGCATCATAAGGTTGTGAATATCTAAAAATTGATCCTGATTTCTTGAATGTTTTAAAAAGTGCTCTATTTGTGTAAAATTTAAAACAAACTCTGGTTTATTATTTATTTTATCCATTTCATTTTTATAAATAATAACAGAAGTATCGCTCACTCCCAAATGAACCAATAGACTTGTATCTTTTATCAATAATGATAGGTTAGAATTTATTCTTTCTAAAACGTCTTGTTGAGCATCTATTTTGTTAAAAATAGGACATAGGACAATTATAAAAATGAGGAGTTTGTTAATCATAGGCGCAAGGTTTTTCACTATTCAATAAATTGTATAAATATAAGGTAGATTCAGTAAAATCCCATATACATTTCTTGATATTTTTCGCTTTTTACCATCTACCTTTTCTACCTTCTTTACAGTAAATCAATGAGCAAGGGAAGTGTGGAGGATGAGCTTGGCGACGGAGCACCTAAATATGCGAAAATACGCCCGATGCGAGTGGAAATGCATTTACGAAACCAAACACCTACGAGGTTTTTGAAACCTCGTAGGTGTTTGGTTTCGTAAATGCATTGCAACGGACAGCGGGGAGACAACTTAATTAAAAATTATACTCGCCGTCCAAAAAAATCAATTTTCAATTGCTATTTTATATATTTATAGGTATTAAATAATTTGTGACGGAGCAACAAGTAGAATTTATTGCAATGGGCTGCTATGGTAAATTCTGGAATAACGATACCAGACATTACCTAAAAATCAAATATGTACTCAACACCAAAAGGGTGATGATTAGTTCTACTAACTGCCCCGAGGCTTCTTCCACCTAGATAGTAATCTTCTGCTGTGCTTTCATCCGTTCCATTTGTTGCAAACCATGGCTACGAGTGCTACCATTAATGTGAAACCGAGGAATGAAATAATAAATAAGAAACCCATGATCTATGTTTTGTTTAGTTTTTTTGAGTATAATGATTCCATTGAAAGACAATCAAAATCTAAGAGTCACATTCTCTCTTCTATCTCATCCCAACTTTGCTCAATACTTTTACAACCTACGAAATTTTTTTTAGAAATTGCTGTTTTGTTTTCAATCTAACCTAACTACTAAGTAATTTTTGTGCTGTTAAAGGCAGGTTGTTGGCAGTCAAATCAGCTTTTATCAATCTTTTTTATTGCTAAATTTTGTGTAAACCTAGTATTTTCGTTGTATATTTATAAAAGATTGAAAATGAAGTTATATTTAGGATTTCTAATAGAGTCAGTATAACTAATTCTCATTCTTTTTCCAAAATGTATCGTTGTATGATAAATCATCTTACAAAAAATAATTCTATAACATTACAGCACTCCTAACAATATCCACTAAAAATGTTTAATACTTCTTTTCTTAAAGAGATAACTCATTCAAAAAGCCCCATGAATGATAGTACATTTAGTTTGTTAAGCTCTAAACTGCATTTTTATATCATGTTTTTGCTGCTTATTCAAAGTATTCCCGTTACAATCTATCGATACTTTTATTTTAACCTCTTTTTTACTTGGGTCAACTTTGCTGAGATGACTGTTTATATTATTTCACTGACATTATATTTTTACAATAAAAAGAGTCTATCAGTTAATTTTGCAGCTTTGGGTATTCCCATTATTTATAGTTATTTATTACTCTTTGCCCCCATTGACATTAGATTTAATTCATGTTTTTGGTTTTATTTGAGCTATATGCTTATTTATCTTTTATTGGTTCGAACACCAAAAAATAGAATGTTGTATATTTTATTTTGTATGACCACCTTTCTAATACCAGGCATCCTAGAAGCATATAGTACCCCTGAAGTAATTATAAAAGTAATTCAGGTAATCACTTTGATCCTTATCCCATATATTATTTCTGGTTTTATAGAAATTCAAGACCATCGAATTTCAGATTTAAATTTTAGCCTTCAGAATAGACTTATTGAGAAGGAAAAATTAACAGTAGCCTTGGAGAAAAAAAATGAGGAACTCGTTATGTTCTCACATATGATGAGTCACGATTTAAAATCCCCTCTCAATAACATAAAATCATTCTCGACTTTGCTCAAAAATAGATTAAGTTTCAAAGAGCCACAGGAAAAGAAGATTTTCGGATTTATTGAAAATTCAGCTGAAGAAATGAATAGCATGATAACTGATTTATTGGCATATTCCCAAATAGAGTTCAACAAAAAGCAATTTGAAATTGTCTCACTCAACAAAATCATTGAAACGATAAAATATCAATTCCAATTTGACATTTCACAAGGAAAAGTAATTTTTAATATTTCTGATCTTCCCTCTATTTATGGTGATGAAAATTTATTAAAAACATTGTTTCAAAATTTAATTTCCAACGGTATCAAGTACCAACCTAAAGATAGCGGACGGCATACGCCAACGATTACCATATCAAGTTCAGAGGACGAAGATCATTACCACATCTATGTAACAGATAACGGGATTGGCATGAGCAAGAAAAATATCGAACATCTATTTGATCCATTCCGTAGATTTCACTCTAAATCTGAATACGAAGGAACAGGTCTGGGAATGTCTATTTGTAAAAAAGTAATGACTAAACACAATGCTACTATTTCAGTGGATCATTCGGACTCATTTGGGAGTGTGTTTAAGCTTAGTTTTCTGAAAGATTAGTGGGGATAAAGTGATAAATTTCACGAATGTCCTACCACCAGTCCTGAAAGGACGATAGATCAAAGAGTAGGACACGATCCTACTAATATAAAATCATGAAAAAGCAAGGGAAGCGCGGAGGAAAAAAACCAACGACAGCGCAGCTAAATTCGCGAAACTACGCCCGATGCGAGTGGAAATACATTGCATTTATTGGAACGGATGATTGGGGAAAAATTCACTACGGAATATCATGTACGGGCGAATTGCAATTCGCTCCAACGGACCAAAACCAGTTCCAATAAATGCAATGTATTGCAACGGACAGCGGGGAGACAACCTCATTGGAAATGATACTCGCCGTCCTCAAAATGGTTGAAAGTTGAATATTGAAGATTGAAAGTTGTGAATTGGCATTAAACCAGACGAACTAATTAACCATATGATAATTATGAATTTTCTATTTAACCATGTTCTGTCCCATCAATCAAGTTGAGGGCAGGATCCATCAATCAAGTTGAGGGCAGGGCTTGTCAATCTGGAATGGAAAGGAAAAATTGAGGATGGTTTTATATTAGATGCAAATGCCAAAATGCTATTTCGATTGAGCGACCTAAAACAAAATAATGCACAAATTGATTTGTCTAGTTTTCCTATTGGACTTTCTTTTTTGAAGTTATTGAAAAAAGATGGAATTGTAACAAAAAAGATTTTGATTAATCGTTGAGGTTTTTGGGGTGGTTGATATTAAAAAAGGCTGATATTAAAATATCAGCCTTTTTAATTTTCTTATTAAATAGGATAGAAAAATTGCTCTGAAACAATTTTGCCATCTTTGACTTTGTACAATGCAATTTCTTCATCTTTAGATCTTTCTCTTCCTTTCATTTTAATGTCCATCACCATTGAACAAGTAAAATGGTCACCAGCCACTATAGGATCACTTACTTCCATGCCATGAAATTCTTCAACCATACTTTGCCATTGTTCACCTTTGGCTTGAATGGCCTCCATGCCTTCTACCCTTTCTGGGAATCCTTGTACTCCTGCCATTTCCAGACTGACTGCATCTGGAGAAAAAAGTTCACTGTATGCATTTTCAGCTTTTCCTGTTCTGCAATACTCTACTAGCTTGTTTGCGACTTCTTGAGTTGTCATAAAATTTAAAGTTTATAATTAAATAATAAAGGTTTTTTTGTTACTCTTTTAATAAAATCAAAAGAATTAAATTCAATATTTAGACCTGCCTCCAACTTGATTCGAGAGCCTGCCGTCAATCTTCAAATTTCAATCTTTTTAAGGACGGCGAGTATCATCTCTGATCAAATTCTCTCCCCGCTGTCCGCTGCAATGTTTTTATGCTAGACCTATGAAGTTTTAAAAATCTAGTAGGTGTATGTAGCATAAAAACATTTCCACTCGCATCGGGCGTAGTTTCGCTTATCTAGCTACTCCGTCGCCAAATTCATCCTCCGCACTTCCCAACTCACCAATGTTCAAATGCCTAATTTAATTCGATCTGCGAAACTTGAGTTAGTGAAATCACATGATTATATTTTAATTATTAATGCAAATATAAAAAAAATCAGATAACATAGTGTGCCAGGGATTATAATCTATGGTGACACATATTGTATCAATGCTACATTCCTAATTGGTAAAATAGAAACAACAACACAATCATATTAAAATAACATAATTATGTTTTATTTTTAACAAAAAATGTAAAAACAACAACATGTTTGTAAATTTTCTAGTTTTTTTTGAATAAAATATAATACTTTTGGTAAATATTGATAAAAATTAATATAAATATAATGAAGAACAGAAGACAATCAGCTATCATTCAAGCTGGAAATAGAGAAATAAGGGACATAGAACGTCCGTCCTTAAAAATATCAGACTATTTTGCTCAAAACGTATTTACTCTTGACAAAATGCGTATGTTCTTATCCGATGAAACTTATAAAATTGTTTCAAAAACGATAGAAAAAGGACATAAAATTGATAGATCAGTCGCACAGCAGGTAGCCAATGCGATGAAAACTTGGGCTATAAGTAAAGGAGCTACGCATTATACGCATTGGTTCCAACCTTTAACGGGCTTAACTGCTGAAAAACACGATACTTTTTTCTCACCAACTAGCCAAGGAAAAGGCATCGAAAAATTTGATGGTGATACATTAATTCAAGGCGAGCCAGATGGTTCTTCTTTTCCTTCTGGTGGTTTGAGAACCACTCACGAGGCAAGAGGATACACTGCTTGGGATCCTTCTTCACCTGCATTTATTGTTGAAATTGGAAAAAGTGGACGAACCTTATGTATTCCCACCATTTTCATTTCTTACGGTGGAGCTTCAATGGACTTCAAGGCTCCTTTATTAAAATCACAGGAGTTTCTGGAAAAAGCCGCTTTGCCTGTTGTAAATTTATTTGATAGAAATGCGACAAGAGTTGTTCCGACACTTGGTTGGGAGCAAGAATTTTTCTTAATTGATGATGCGCTTTACAACGCTCGTCCTGATTTGGTTATTTCTGGCAGAACCGTCCTCGGTCACGGTCCATCCAAGGGACAACAATTGGATGACCATTATTTTGGAACCATTCCTGAGCGTGTCTATGCATTTATGACTGAGCTGGAAATTGAATCTCTAAAATTGGGTATTCCTTTAAAAACAAGACACAATGAGGTCGCTCCTGGTCAGTATGAATTCGCACCTGTATTTGACGAAGTAAATCGTGCCGTAGATCAAAACCAACTGTTGATGGATTTGATGAAAAGGGTGGCTAAAAGGCATAAAATGGAAGTTTTATTGCACGAAAAACCTTTTGCAGGACTTAATGGTTCGGGTAAACACAACAACTGGTCTTTAAAAACTGATACGGGAACCAATTTATTATCACCAGGAAAAACGCCTAGAAAAAACATTCAGTTTTTGACCTTTTTTGTCAATACAATTAAAGCCGTTAATGATTATTCTGACTTGTTGAGAGCAAGTATCGCATCAGCTGGAAACGATCACAGATTAGGGGCAAATGAAGCTCCACCAGCAATTATTTCTGTTTTTATCGGAGATGCTTTGACTAAGGTCTTGAAGGAAATAATGTCAAGAGTGAGCATAAATTCATTGGATGATTATGATAAAATGGATTTAAAATTAGACATCCACGAAATGATTCCTGATCTATTGTTGGACAATACAGATAGAAATAGAACTTCTCCTTTTGCATTTACTGGAAATAAGTTTGAATTTAGAGCTGTAGGGTCTTCTGCGAATTGTTCATTTCCAATGACAGTATTAAATACCATTGTAGGAGAAACTTTGACAAAATTTGGAGAAGAAGTAAAAAAATTCCAAGACAAAGGCGATAAAAAAGATACGGCAATTTTTAAGGTGCTGAAAAAGTACATTAAAGATTGCCAACCCATCTTGTTTGAAGGGGATAATTATAGTGCAGAATGGGCGAAAGAGGCAAAAAAACGTGGACTTTCTAACGTTCGCTCCTCAGCTTATGCCTTAGATTTTTTACATTCTAAAGAAGCGAAAAAAATATTTAGCAAACACGAAATTTTTACAGAAAATGAGTTAGAAGCTCGTCATGAGGTTTCACTAGAAAATTACGGTTTAAAAATTCAGATTGAAGCGAGGTTGATTGGTCAAATTGCTTCTGCACAAGTCATTCCTGCCGTTGTTTCTTATTTGAATGATTTAACCGAAAATGTATTAAAACTGAAAGAAATTGGCGTTGCTAAAAAGAATTATGTCGCTCAAATGAAATTGATTGAGTACATCAATGAAAAAATGGGTTCGGTGAATGACAACGTTGTTGCTATGATTAATTGCAGGAAAAAATTAAATAAGATAACGGATGCCAGCAAAAAATCCAAAGCATACAGTGATCAGATCATTCCATTTATGGAGAAAATCAGGCGAGACATTGATAAATTGGAATTGGTGATTGCAGATGATTATTGGCCTTTGCCAAAGTACAGCGAGCTTTTGTTTATAAAATAAAAATGGGTACATATGATATAGATGGTAGAGACAAGGCATGCCTTGTCTCCACTCTATGTCTGCCAAACATTCCAATTTTTCCCATAATTTGTACAGTCGCAACATTCCAATTTTGTCCAAAGATAAGGCGTCGGTTAAAGCCCAATAACATTCCAATTTTGTCCAAAGACAAGGCATGCCTTGTCTCTACGATACAAACGTGTGTAGTCACAACATTCCAATTTTTACCTACCTATATACTACAGAGCGAAGAAATTTAGTTTAATTTGTGTGAATTTTTCTTGTGAATTTTGCAAAAAACGATATGCGCATACACAAACTAGTCATACTTTTCAGTCTCTTTACCTTGCTTTTTTGCTCAGCATGCCGCTCATTATTTGAGGTGGTCAGTGCCGATATTGCCTATGAAAATAGAGAATATACCACTGCTGCTGCCCTGTTTACTGAGGAATACGAAAAAGAAGAAGACAATATTTTGAAGGCGGTCACTGCCGAAAAAATAGGGGATTGCTACGTCGCTTCTAACAAAACCATTCAAGCGGAAAATTGGTACGAAAAAGCCATTCCATTTACGACCAACCCTGAACTTTCTTTTAAATATGGCTTAATGTTAAAGCGGAATGAGAAGTATGATCAGGCAATTAATGTTTTCAAAGAATATGCCATTGGAAACCCGATTGAAAGAGCAAAAGCTAAACAACAAATCAACTCTTGTAGGCTTGCTTTGGATTGGGTAAAAGACAAAAATAGCATTACTGTGGAAAATCTCAATCAAATAAATTCTGATGCTTCTGATTATGCGCCTTTTTGGTACGAAAACAAGGGTTTGATTTTCACTTCGGCTAGAAGTACCTCCAAAGGAGAAGCCATTTACGGTTGGACAGGCGAAAAGCATTCTGATATTTATTATGCCGCAAAAGAAGACAATAACCGTTTTGCGATGCCGACACCTTTCAGCGATGTCATCAACACAGAATTTAATGAAGGAACGATTACATTTAGCCCTGATTTTAAAGAAGCCTATTTCACCAAATGTGGCAGCACAGATTTAATAGATAATTATTGTAAAATATTTGTTACCAATAAAGATCAAGATGGCAATTGGACAGAACCTGAGCGGGTATTTTTATTTGACAGTGATAGTATAAATGTTGGACAGCCTTTTTTAAGTCCTGATGCAAAGTTTTTATATTATTCAGCAGATGCACCAGATAGTTTTGGAGACAAAGATTTATACATTTCAAAGAAAACAATTGAAGGCTGGAGTCCTGCGAGAAATCTGGGCCCAGAAATAAATACGGCTCTTTATGAAGGCTTTCCATTTATCCACACCGACGGCAAATTGTATTTTTCGTCTGATGGACATCTAGGAATGGGTGGCTTGGATATTTTTTCAGCAGAATTGATTGATGATACTTGGAAAAATATTGAAAATTTAAAGCATCCCATTAATTCTTCTGCGGATGATTTTTCCATCATAATGGAGCCTTTCATTTCACCAGAAGAATTGGATAAAATCATTTCAAAGGGTTATTTTTCATCTACTAGAAAAGGTGGAAAGGGCAATGATGATATTTATCAATTCACACTCGGCTATCCTGTGGAGGAAGAAGTTGTGGAAATAGATTCTACGGAGATTAAAAAAGAATTAGAAAAAGAGAAAGAAGTTGAAAAAGGATTGTATTATTTAGAGGTTACAGTATTGGAAAACCAGTTTGAATACCCTGACAATCCTAGCAGTAAAATAATGGGACAAATTCCATTAAAAAATTCTATCGTGGACATTCTCGGTCTGGATATTGAAAGCACGCTCTCCGAAAGGTTGGTGACGGATTCAAAGGGAAAATCTATTTTAAAAATTTCACCGAAAAATGAATACAAGGTTTCTGCAAGCAATGCGGGCTATTTCAAACAATCAAAAACAGTCAACAGCAATATCACTTCAAATGAGGATTCCGTCATCGTGAAAGTCAGTTTTGTGTTGGATAAAATATTCAAACAACAAGAAATCGTCATCGACAACATCTACTACGATTTGGACAAGGCAGACATCAGGGAAGACGCTCTCCCAATCCTTGATAAATTGGCGATTTTATTAAAAGAAAATCCAAACATAAAAATTGAATTGGGTGCGCATACGGATTCCCGTGGCTCCCCTCGATACAATCAGAATTTGTCACAAAACAGGGCTGAATCTGTCGTTAACTACCTCATCTCTAAAAAGGTGACAGCCAATCGCTTACTCGCCAAAGGCTACGGCGAAACCAAGCTCCTAAATGATTGCTCTGACGGTGTGGATTGCTCAGAAGAGGAACACCAGATTAATCGGAGAACCACCTTCAAAGTATTTTAGCTCAAGTATGAATGCTTGATTATTTTTGTGGTTTCCATTTTTTTAAAATAGTGCAAATACTTACATCTTGTGCATAATTAGACACACAACATAGAATATTTAATACTTTACTATTAATTCTTCCATAAGAGATTTTTAAAATATCTTTGATCAGTTAATAGATTGAGTTAATACTGAAAATAAATTTCAAACAATGACACTTAAACAGGAAGTTGATTTAAAGTCAAAAGAAATACATACAGACGGATATCCAATGTCTATTGGCGAAATTTCAAGCTTATATAAGGATAATGAATTAGATATTCATCCAGAATTTCAAAGGATTTTTCGTTGGACCATACTTCAAAAATCAAAATTAATAGAATCAATTTTACTAGGTATACCGATACCATCTATTTTCGTTTCACAAAGAGAAGATGGAGTTTGGGATGTCGTAGATGGTTTACAAAGATTGTCAACTATTTTTGAGTTTATGGGTATTTTAAAGGATGAGAATGGTGAATTACTGCCATGTAGTGAACTTGTTGCCACTGAATACTTGCCTTCATTGGCTGGAAAAAAGTGGAACTCTGATGATGAATACCAACAATTAGATAAATCGTTACGAATAGAGTTTAAACGAGTGAAAATAGATGTCAAAATTGTAAAGAAACAAAGTGACAAGAATATAAAATTTGAACTTTTTCAAAGGATTAATACCTTAGGCTCTAACCTTTCAGATCAGGAAGTTCGGAATTGTTTATTGATAATGATAAATAAAGTATTCTATAAATGGTTAAAAAAATTAGCAGATTATCCAAGCTTTGTAGAAACGCTTTCCTTAACCGATAGATTATTTGATGAGCAATATAACATGGAGTTGGCTCTTAGATTTTTTATATACAAAAATATTGAAATAAATGACATCAGGAGTGTTTCAGATTTGTCAGATTTCATCACAAAAAAAATGATAGAATATGCTGAAAGTGAAACATTTGACCTAGAGAAAGAAGAAACGATATTTAAAAATACTTTTGATTTTCTTTCAGAAAAAGTGGGAGATAAAGCTTTTAAAAGATATAATGTCGAAAAGCGTAAATTTCAAGGTCAATTCTTATTATCAATGTATGAATGTATAGCTATTGGCATTGGTAAAAATATTGGCACTTTAAATAAGGACATGCCTTCTGACCAAGTTTCTAAAAAAATTAGCAGCGTATGGAGTAAAGATGAATTCAAAAATAATACAGGCAGTAGCGTTAATTTGGCGAGTATTTTCTGATCCTAATCTATTGAAAATCAATTACTTGAATAGCAACACGTTTGCATAATGCACCTCAATTTTTATGCTAGTTAAAAACAGAACATAGCCTAGAATCAGTACAAAGCAGTTTTGTCTATTTTTTTTTGCCATATTTTTCATACCATTTGAGAATGACATTTTGCAAGAATTTTCATTTTAAAATATTGATTATCAGTCTTTTATGACCTTGAGATACTCGCCAAGTTAATGTAGCAACAAGGCTTCCAGCGTTAATACCATTAGGAATAAAACTTTTCAGTTAATGAAAGTTAGGAGTAAAGAACAGTTGATAGATTTACTAGACGAAGACCTAAGCTGGCGTAAAAAAGAATTGACATTTCTTAAAAATAATATTAATTCAAAATCTGGTCACTATAAAACCTATTTGCGATGTGGCATTCTATTACTGTATGCTCATTGGGAAGGTTATGTAAAAAAATCTTGTGAGTCTTATTTATCATATGTTAAATATAAAAACCTAAAGTACAATGAATTGACAGAAAACTTTGTAGCCCTTTGCATTAAGTAAGAACTAACGGAGTTTGAGCAGACAAATAAGTCAACGAAACACTGCCAAGTTGTTGATTTTTTACTACATAAATTGAACCAAAGGGCAAATATTCCGCTGGCGAATTTGTTGAACTGGACGATGTCGAATTTTCGGAATTACATCGCGAAATAATTTCAATAATGGATGATCTTAAAACAAAGCTCTCTAATGCGGCAATTCTTGAGGAATACAAGATATAGTCAACACACCTTTGCCAATTTTACTGTTTTGGTTAGCCAAACGATTAGTCGTTCGACGATTTGACTCCGCGTTTCTCCAATCAAGTTGAGGACAGGCTACTTCGGCTATCGCAAAGTTCGGAATAGATAATTTAGTGCCTATAACCATAGATTCTAGCATCTTTTTTTAATGAAATTTTAAAATAATTCCTTCCAAATGCAACAATGTTGCAAAAAGCTTTTATATTTGTAACTCAAATGCAACAATGTTGCAAAAACAGATTTTGTAATCAAACATAAAAGTTAGATTTGTAAATGTTTATATTTTAAGTTTAGGTTTAATTTAGTGAATAAGCCTTTTTTTTTTGCTTTAATAGTTTGTCAGGCAAAACTGCAAACTTATATAGCAACAAGGATGCTTTTTATAAGGCATCTTAATTAGAGATTGGGAATTTAAGAATGTCTGATTTTCGGCAAAGATATTTTTCTAAGATATAATCGGTTCCTCTCAGGACAAAAAACGCAGACATAGCAAGACTCTAAAGAGTCTTGCTAACTAGTCCGACGTTTCGGGAGTATTTTGAAAAATATCAAAGCGACAGGCAGGCGAGCCTGATGAAAACAAACAGTTATTAACTCCGCATCTCTTAATTGCCTTTATCGTTTGTAAATGCTTTTGTTTAAAAAATGTACATTTTGTTCAGAAAAAGTACTTTTGTTAGGGAAAACTCAAAAGTTGTATTTACAGATGGTAAGGGCAATTCGTATTTTTTTTGGACGGCGAGTATCATTTCCAATCCAATAGTCTCCCCGCTGTCCGCTGCAATGCATTTACGAAACCAAACACCTACGAGGTTTTTGAAACCTCGTAGGTGTTTGGTTTCGTAAATGCATTTCCACTCGCATCGGGCGTATTTTCGCACATTTAGCTGCTCCGTCGCCAATTTCGTCCTCCACACATCCCTTGCTAAAATAATGCTTCATGTTACAATGCTTTAATTCTTCAATTTTAGTTAAATGCATTATTCAAGGGGAGACAAGGCATGCCTTGTCTCTACCATACAGATTGTCGTTTAATTATAATTCATAACTTCCCGTAGCCTGAGGCCACTATTCAAAGCCCTAAAATTTGACGGTTGTAAAAATCTCCAATCATAAACAAAATCTTTGAAGTTTGCGAATACTCGAAGGCTAATCTTTAGCGCATGTACAATTTGAATCACTAACATTCATCGCAACTATTGCATCGAAGGCAACTTGATCGGCATAATCCTCTAGGCAGTAAAAACGCTCCAATGTTGCATCATCGCAGCTTGTACATTCAACACAATCATCTGGTATATTGTCTTTCTCGCAAGAAAAAGTAAGGATTGCGAAACTAAGCATTAAAAAGGCTGTGGCAGCAAAAGATATTTTAAATTGTTTTCCCATTATGACACAAAATTAATAGATAAATTGGTAATTGCTGTTTTTCTATGATGAATTTTTCAAGAGAAGTCCCCTAAGATTTGTCAAGAATATTAAATTTGCGTAAAATATTACCTATGCCTGATTTTTGCCACCTTCATTGTCACTCCCAATATTCACTATTAGACGGAGCCGCTGGTATTGATGCCATGTTCGCTAAAGCCAAAAGTGATGGTATGAAAGCCGTCGCCATAACCGATCACGGGAATATGTTTGGCGCGTTCAATTTCTTCAATTCGGCCAACAAACACGATGTTACGCCCATTATAGGCTGTGAGGTTTATGTGGTGGAAGATCGCTACAAAAGGGAATTTAAGGGCGGATTAAAGGATAAAAGGTATCATCAACTTTTATTGGCAAAAGACCCCAAAGGCTATGTAAATCTTTCAAAAATTTGCTCGACAGGTTTTGTGGATGGATTGTACCGTTCTTTTCCGAGGGTGGATATGGAGGTCATTGAAAAATACCACGAGGGATTGATCGCAACGACTTGCTGTATTGGAGCGCAGGTTCCGCAAACCATCCTCAGAAGTGGAGAAGCAGAAGGTGAAAAGGTTTTCAAAAAGTGGTTGGATATTTTTGGGGAGGACTATTACATCGAATTGCAAAGGCATCAGATAGAAGACATTGACGGAAGTGGATATAGTCAGGAAGACCTGAATCAAATTTTACTAAAATGGTCTAAAAAATACAATGTAAAAGTCATCGCTACCAATGATTCGCATTATGTAGATAAATCAGATTTTGAAGCGCACGATGTACTGCTGTGTTTGCAAACAGGTAACGACATTGAATCTCCGAACCGTTTTAGATTTGCCAATGATGAATTTTATTTCAAGACCAAAGCCGAAATGGGCGAATTGTTTAAAGACGTTCCTGAAGCTTTAGACAATACACTTGAGATCGTTTCTAAAATTCAACCATTACAATTAAAAAGAGACATTCTTCTTCCTAATTTTAAAATGCCTGAGCAATTTAAAACAGAGGATGAGTACCTAGAATTTTTATCCTACGAAGGAGCCAAAGTTCGTTACGGATTGATAACCCAAGAAATTGAAGAACGAATTCAACTAGAATTGAAAGTCATTCGAGATATGGGTTTTGCAGGTTACTTCTTGATTGTCCAAGATTTTATTGATGCAGCAAAAAAAATAGATGTGGCTGTTGGTCCTGGTCGTGGCTCTGCGGCTGGTTCTGTTGTCGCTTATCTTACTGGCATAACCAATATTGATCCAATAAAGTACAATTTACTCTTTGAGCGTTTCTTGAATCCTGAACGTGTATCAATGCCCGATATTGATATTGATTTTGATGATGAAGGCAGGCAAAAAGTAATTGATTATGTAGTGGACAAATACGGTAAAAATCAAGTGGCACAAATAATCACTTATGGTACAATGGCAGCCCGTAGTGCCGTGAGAGATGTGGGAAGGGTTTTGAAATTACCATTGTCAGAAACCGATAAAATTGCCAAATTAATTCCTGAAGGTCCTAAAGTTTATATTAAGGAATCTGTAAAAAGTGTCCCAGAATTAAAAGCCCTTTACGGCAACGACAATAGTCTTGAGCAAAAGACTTTGAAGATGGCGGAAATCTTGGAAGGCTCCGTTCGACACAGAGGTATTCACGCCGCTGGAATCATCATTGCTCCCGATGATTTAATGAATTACATTCCTGTCTGTACCGCTAAAGATTCCGATCTTTGGGTGACACAGTTTGATGGGAAAGTGGTGGAGGATGCAGGAATGTTGAAAATGGATTTCTTGGGTCTGAAAACATTAACCATCATAAAAGATGCCATTACAAACATTCATTACAGCTATACCAATGAAGAAATTGAGGAAAAAATACCTGGCTTAATAGATCCAGAAAGCAATCGCATCGACCCTGATTTAATTCCATTAGATGATTTAGCAGGTATGGAATTGTTTCAAAGAGGAGAAACAGTGGCAATTTTCCAATTTGAGTCGGAAGGGATGCAAATGTATCTCAAAGATTTAAAGCCAACCAGTATTGAAGATATAATTGCAATGAACGCTTTGTATCGTCCTGGTCCAATGGATAACATTCCAGAATTTATCAATAGAAAGCACGGAAAAAGTAAAATCACCTATCCTCACGAATGGTTGGAAGGAATTTTGAAGCCGACTTATGGCATTATGGTGTATCAGGAGCAAATTATGCAAGCCGCTCAAATTATGGCTGGTTATTCGCTTGGTTCTGCGGATATTTTGCGTAGAGCAATGGGTAAAAAGAAGGCTTCCGAAATGTCTAAGCAACGTGTTATGTTTAAAAAGGGAGCTGCGGAAAAAAATGTTACTGTTAAAAATGCTGAGGAGATTTTTGATACTATGGAAAAATTTGCTTCCTATGGTTTCAACCGTTCTCACTCTGCCGCTTATTCGGTGCTTGCCTTCCAAACGGCATTTTTGAAAGCCCACTACCCTGCCCATTTTATGGCATCCGTATTGACCCACAATATGAATGACATTAAACAGGTGAATTTCTTTTTAAGTGAATGTAATAGATTAGGAATAAATGCATTAATTCCTGATGTAAATGAAAGTGTTGGAAAATTTACCGTAAATAAAAAAGGGGAAATCCGATTTGGTCTAAATGCCGTTAAAGGTGTGGGATCTGCTGCGGTTGAAAATATTGTGGAGGAACGAGAAAAAGACGGTCCTTTTACCTCTCCTTTTGATCTTGCCAAGAGGGTCAATTTAAGATCGGTAAATAAAAAATGTTTTGAGAGTCTTTGCAAAGCTGGAGCCTTTGACGAATTGGATGAAAATTTGCATAGATCGCAATTATTGGAACCCGATCCGACGACTGGAAACACAGGAATTGAACTGTTGATAAAATTTGGTCAAAGACACCAGCAAGATAAAAACAGTGCTCAAATCTCCTTGTTTGGAGAAGGCAGTGCGGTTGCAATTGAAGAGCCAAAATTGCACGAGATGGAAGAATATCCTCTGATTGAAAAATTAAATAAAGAGCGAGAAGTAACTGGTATTTTTCTTTCAGATCATCCATTGAATAGATTTAAGGCGGAGATGGAAAGTTTTTGCAATACTGATTTGGAAAATTTACCCAATATGAAAAATGCGGACATAAAAGTTGCCGCAATTGTCGCAAAAGCAGAGGATAGAACAACTAAGACGGGTAGAAAATTCGGTTCGTATGTGTTGGAAGATTTGAAAAGCAGCATGCAAATCGCGCTTTTCAACGAGGATTATTTGAAGATGAAACACTTTTTTGAGGAGGGTGAAATGCTTTATCTAAATGGTCGTTATCAGACGAGGTGGAGTTCTTCAGATCAGTATGAATTTAAGGTAACTAAAGTTTGCCAGTTGAGGGAAGTCAAAACTTTGGCAAAGCAGTTGGTGATTAACATTCAAGCAAGAAATATCACAACAGATTTGGTGGATGAGTTGGAGACAATATTAAAAGAAAATCCAGGTCCATTGAACCTAAGGGTCTTTATTCACGGGGAGGAACATATTGTGGAAATGTTTTCCAGTCAATACACTTTATCAAATAAAAAGGAAGTTTTAGAACTATTGGATGAGATTGACGTTATTAAGTACAAGTTGAGTCAGGTAAAATTAAACATGAGTTAGGAGTTAGGAATTAGGAGTGATGAATTATGAATTGCATTTAACCACAATTCTGAATTGCATTAAAACCACAAGGTACCTATGGTAGAGACAAGGCATGCCTTGTCTCCCTTTGAGTATACGATTTAATTGCAATTAAACCACAGTTTTGAATTGCATTAAAACCACAGTTGTGTACGGTAGAGACAAGGCATGCCTTGTCTCCCTATGCATATATGATTTAATTGTAGTTAAACCACAATTTTTAATTGTAACAGATTTTAAAATCCGCGTTTGGAAATCCGCTTCATCAGCGTTCCAAAAAGGAAATAACGACGAACAATAAGGTGCAAAACCCATATTATTTAAACCTTTGTGGGATGGGAAGCGTGGAGGATGAAATGGGCGACGGAGCAGCTAGATATGCGAAACTACGCCCGATGCGAGTGGAAATGTTTTTACGTGTGCCGACAAAAGACTTGCGAAGTTTTCAAACATTTTACACACGTAAAAGCATTGCAGCGGACAGCGGGGAGACTACTAGATTTAAGATGATACTCGCCGTCCAAATTATTAATGTTACAATGCTTTAATGTGATAATAATTAATAACAAAATCTTAAAAAAGATTAAAGGATCGTAATTAACGATAAAAATGGAAAACTTCTGACAAAAAGTCGTCTAAAATTTGGAGCTTAAAGCTGATTAATGCATTTTTGGCTTGAAATGGAGGATAAAAACCGCAATTTGGCATAAATTTATGATTGGAATGTGGTTTGATCTATAGTGAAATGAAACTGGTAATGATTTACTAGATTATATAATACAAAATTTTTTAAAATGGCATTTGAATTTACAGACGGCAACTTCCAGGAAACTGCATTAGACAGTGATAAAGTTGCAGTAGTTGACTTTTGGGCACCGTGGTGTGGTCCTTGTAAGATGGTTGGTCCAATCATCGAAGAGTTGGCTGAAGATTATAAAGATGCTGCTGTAATTGGCAAAGTAAATGTCGATGACAACAGCGCAGTATCTACAAAGTATGGCATTAGAAGCATTCCAACGGTCTTATTCATCAAAGGTGGTGAAGTTGTAGACAAGGTTGTGGGAGCGGCTACTAAAGCGCAATATGAAGAGAAATTGAAAGCACACATGTAAGATGTGTTGACTTAGTATGATTAAAAAAGTAAAACCATTCGTCTCGGCGAATGGTTTTTTTTAAATAATTATGAGTTATGAGTTATGAATTCTTTGCATTTAACCACAATTCTAATAATTATGAATTATGAGTGATGAATTATGAATTGTAATTGAACCACAAAGGATACAAACAAAGATTACAACTACAATTCATAATTTGATTTGTCACGCAAAGGTAGACAAGGCATGCCTTGTCTCTACCATCGGAAATCGTGGTTTTTGTACAATTCATAATTCATAATTCATAAATTATAACTCATAATTAAATAACGTTTGTATTTTGCATAAAAACACCAAAAACAAGTCAGTTATTTATAACGTAGTTACTTATTTTAATCCGTTGCGCAAAAGTAGACAAGGCATGCCTTGTCTCTACCATACAGGTTGTGGTTTTAATGCAATTCATAATTTAATCCATCACGCAAAGGTGGTTTGATGCAATTCATAATTCATAACTTATAACTCATAATTAAATAACGTTTGTATTTTGCATAAAAACACCAAAAACAAGTCAGTTATTTATAACGTAGTTACTTATTTTAATCCGTTGCGCAAAAGTAGACAAGGCATGCCTTGTCTCTACCATACAGGTTGTGGTTTTAATGCAATTCATAATTTAATCCATCACGCAAAGGTGGTTTGATGCAATTCATAATTCATAACTTATAATTAAATAATGTTTGTACTCATTAAAAAAACATCAAAAATGAGTAGTTTACGTAATACTTAATTACTTATAAAAAGAAAATTATGTCTGAAAATACGAGGTTGATTAGCTTGCAGGAATTGCATAAATTCGACAATTTTGAAGTGCTTGCGAGGCAAGTAGTGGAAGGGTCGATCATTGGTTTGCACAAAAGTCCATTTCACGGGTTTTCTGTGGAATTTGCCGAGCATCGTACTTACAATCCAGGCGATCCGATGAAAAGCATTGACTGGAAAGTTTATGGTAGAACAGACAAATTGTTTGTGAAAAAATTTGAGGAAGAAACCAATCTTCGTTGCCGAGTAGTGATTGACGCTTCTTCGTCGATGTATTTTCCCGAAGAAGAAAACAGGGATAAAGACATCCGATTCAACAAGCTTGCCTTTTCGATTATTTCGGCTGGTGCCTTGATGCATATTTTTAAAAGACAAAGAGATGCTGTCGCACTTTCTATTTTTACAGATAGTGTGGAGGAACATACAAGAACGAGATCAACAACGGTCCATCACAATCTAATTAATTCGACTTTAGAAAAATATTTAAGACAAGACAAAAGAGGCGTAAAGACAGCAGCTGCTAAATGCCTCCACGAAATTGCCGAGAATACACCCCGTCGCTCGATGGTCATTATTTTTAGTGATATGCTAGAAAATGTAGAGCACGCCGACTCCGTTTTTTCAGCCCTCCAACATTTAAAACACAACAAACACGAGATCGTTCTATTCCACGTAGTCGATCAGAAAAAAGAGGTAGATTTTGAATTTGAAAATCGCCCCTACCTATTCGTCGATTTAGAAACAAATGAAAAAGTAAAAATCGAATCCAATAGCATAAAAGATCATTACCAGGCACAAATGAAGAAATTCAAACAGGGCATCATGATGAAGTGCGCTCAGTACCAAATTGATTTTGTAGAGGCGGATATTAATAAGGATTTCTCGCAGATTGTGATTCCTTATTTGAATAAGCGGGCGAAGATGATGGCTTGAGGGGAATGCTTCAATGATTCAATGCTATAATGCTTCAATAAAATGCAAGAATGCTGGAATGCGAGAATGCGAGAATGTTTTTTTTGCTGGGTGCTGCGGAAAAGCTAAAGTCTGTCATTCCCGAATTTTCCAGGCGTAGCCACAGAAAATATCGGGAATCTCCTAATGTTTAAGACTGCATTTATAACTACAAATAGTCCCTTTCTCATTGCCTGCATACACCACCCGATTTTGACTAGCCAACGCTTCATTAAAAATAAAATATAAATTCATTAGACATTAGGAACGTGAGTAACTTAATGTTGTTATTCCATTGAATTATTTATTCATTATTAGACTCATCTTCATTTGTCGGATTCCATTCAGGATAAATATTTTCATTAACAATTTTTTCAGCAATAACAAAAAGGTAATCAGGAACATCTACCGATTCATTATTTCTTGCTTTAACAATATCCTCAGCAGTATCCTTTGCAAATGACCGTAAATCTGGATGACCAAGTGACATTCGAATGTGGTCCCCTTGATTCGGTTTGCCATAAACCTTATAAATCTTCTGACCAATTTCAATTCTCCAGTTTTCCAAAATTGCTTTACATACTACTCTAACTGACTCTGGATAAGCAATGTAGCTTTTAAGAACATTTACAATACCTCTTCTTTCTATTCTATCCCAATTGTCTATGATATATTTACTCTTTGTTTTCCATAATCTATTACTGTGAAAAGGAATATACATCAATCCAAAATAGAGATCTTTATTTAATTTAGGTTTTCTATTTCCCAAATATGCATTTATTATATTTTTTATTCTTTCATTTACAAAGTCAGGTATTTTATCAACCGTAGAATAAAAATTAAGTGCTGCTAAAACAGGAAAGAGATTTTTATTATCATTCCAAGAAGGATTTTGCAATATTTTTTTTGCCGCTGATTGCTTTGCTACTTCATTCCCTGATTGCTGGAATGATGCTACTACAATTTCAGGTTGAAATGTTAATAGGTCAGAATGAATTAATATTTTTTTTGCCGCTGATTGCTTTGCTACTTCATTCCCTGATTGTTTGAACGATGCTACTACAATTTCAGGTTGAAATGTTAATAGGTCATTGTGAGTTAATATCATATATGCTGCTTTTTCCTTTTCGTCTTCATTTCCTGATTGTTGAAAGGCTACAAATATAATTTCAGGTTGTATTGTTAAAAGATCAGTATGATCTAATATTCTTTTTGCGACCGCTTTCTTTTCCGCTTCATTTCCTGATTGATGAAAAGCTATGTTTACAAAATGATGCTGAAGGGTTAAAAGCTCCTCATAAGTTAATATTTTATAGGCTGCTGCTTCCTTTTCCTCATCATTTCCTGATTGATGAAAAGCTATGTTTACAAAATGATGTGGAAGGGTTAAAAGCTCGCCATTAGTTAATATTTTATGGGCTGCTGCTTCCTTTTCCTCATCATTTCCTGATTGATGAAAAGCTATGTTTACAAAATGATGCTGAAGGGTTAAAAGCTCGCTATTAGTTAATATTTTTTTTGCCGCTTTTTCCTTTGCTTCAGTATTTCCTGATTGTTGAAAGGCTACAACTATAATTTGAGGTTGTATTGTTAAAAGATCAGTATGATCTAATATTTTTTTTGCGACCGCTTTCTTTTCCGCTTCATTTCCTGATTGTTGAAAGGCTATGTTCACAAAATGATGCGGAAGGATTAAAAGATCGCCATAAATTAATATTTTATGAGCCGCTGCTTCTTTTTTCTTATCATTCCCTGATTGATGAAAGGCTGCTCCTACAATATCACATGGAAGAGTTACAAGGTTGTCATGAGTTAATATTTTATGGGCCGCTGCTTGCTTTTCCTTATCATTTCCTGATTGACGAAAGGCTATATTAAAATGATGCGGAAGGGTTAAAAGATCGTCATAAGTTAATATTTTATGGACCACTTCTTGCTTTTCAACTTCATTGCCTGATTGGCGAAAGGCTGCTACTACAATTTCATATCGAAGCGTTAAAAGGTCGTTATGAGTTAATATTTCATGGGCTGCTGATTGCTTTTCAACAATAGTTCCAATTTTAAAATATTCTAACCAAAGTATTGGGTGATACAACTCTTGTTTTGCAAGAATTTCAATATACTCATATAATTCAGAGGAATTTAAATTAAATCTCCTTAATGCTGTCAAATACTTGAAGTCCCAGTTTTTTCTTTCATAAAATAATTTATCTATAAAGGATTTCTTTTCCTGATTGTCTTCAAATATTTGAGTTTCGGAATCTAAAAAGGTTCTCAAAAAGATGGAAGCTGAGTAATCGTCTCCATTCTCAATAATAACCTTTAACAATTTCCTTTTTTGATCAATATAAGGTTCCCAATTCTCAAATTCTACTTCAACAAGGACACTTTCAGCTAATTTATCATGGTTAAATTGAACAAAGTCTATATCGTGAAATCGTTCTGCAAGATTTTCATTTTTACTTACATTGATATAAAGTTTTAGTATATTTAAAACTTTGCTGTCAGTTTTCCAGTTCTTGAAATCGGAACTTATCTCTTTATCTTTATTATAAAAATCAGCAACTTCTAAAAAGGTATTGTAACTTATGAATATTTTATATTTGGCATAGACACAAGCCCAATAGTGCAAAGCTTTAGCAAAGCCAGGATAATGTTTGGTAATTTTCTTTAGATCATGTTTGGCTATTCTTCTTACTGTATTTTCCAAATCAGTAAATGCTCTGTCATTTATATCAATACGTTTTTCTTGAACACCAGCAATTGCAAAAAGTATTATAAAAAGAGGTGAATTGTAGATTTTTTTATTCTGTTTTGTAAGTAGATTGAAAGCATCTTGCCAGTCTGTATGTTTAGAGATGATTTTTTCAAGAATATCTTGGTTTTCTATTTCAGCAAGTTCAAAAATATTTTTCCGATTCATCAAATTGAAAATATAGTTTTTCCCTTTAATGTCCCTGTCTCCAATAACCAACCGAATATTGCTTATTGACTGTGTTGTTTTCAAAAGATCATCCCCAAGTTCCGTATTCATACCAACAAGCCGATACCAATCTTCAACAAAAACCAAATACTTATTTTCTATATCAGCTTGTATATTCGGAAGTGCTTCGGATACAAAACTTTCTAATTGATTGTCTTCAACCCAAATTGTCTCAAAATCAGCTTCTTTATAGATTTCCAAAGCCAATCGTCGTAATAAAGTAGATTTTCCACAACCACCTGTTCCATAAACAACAGCAACTACTTTAGATATTGATATTGTTGAAAATGCTTGTAAGACTTCTTCCTTTATTTTTGGATAATCCCTCCAAATAACATCAAAGCCATTTATAATTCCATACCATTGGCAGTTGTCATCTTGTTTTGCAGAATAAAATTGTGAACGACCGAATGATTTACCTTTTTTTATTATATCTTCAAATGCCTTATCAATGGTCAGAGATCCTGGCAAATCTACAAGTCGAATTTTGTGTTTATTGTCTATCAGCAAATTAAGGAAAGCTTCAGTCCCATAACGACCTGCTTTGTCTTTTAAATTGGCGAGTATCAAAAAGCCACAAATAGCTTGAAATGAACTATTTGTGGCGAAATTTGTTGCATAATGTATGATCCAATAAGCAACAAAATACGAGTTCAAATGTATAAAAATATTAAAGAAAAATTATCAATAGCCATAAAAAAATTTATCAGATAGTAAAGAAATAAGCTTTCAATTACTAAATGAGGTTAGTGTTGAAGACTTGAAA
>Ga0209187_1000251_pt1 | contig 110416 bp, 86 predicted proteins | sample BantaG_FD_187430 | JGI IMG/M metagenome (GOLD analysis project Ga0209187, IMG submission 187430) | Marine algal microbial communities from Bantry Bay, Ireland - BantryBay_4 metaG (SPAdes) (version 2) | ecosystem: Host-associated > Algae > Red algae > Unclassified | place: Bantry Bay, Ireland...
AAGTACCATCAAATATAATCTTACTTCGTATCCCACCTTATAGTCCAGAACTAAATCCTTGTGAGCAAGTATGGGCTTGGATTAAAAGTAGGTACAAGAATAAAATTTTCACGGATATTGATCAGCTTAAAAATTGGCTACATTCAACAGTAAAAAGTATGAAGCCCGATACCATTAAATCAATCGTAAGTAATCGTCACTATATCAATGCATTTTTACCGACATCCTAAATTCTAAATGGTATTACGCCTAGCTTTGTTCATTTTTTTCAATTGATAAAAAAAACGAACCAAAAAAAATCTGGTCACAATAAATGCTAAACTCATGGGCTGGCTCCCGTCCGCCTGCCTAAGTACCTTAGTACGTCGGACAGGCTCCCACTATTGTGACAAGCTGCCCGCTTTTATTAAATTAAATTTTATTAAAATTGTCATCCTAGTGAAGAATATAAAAGCCCGCTAGGGATATAATATGAGTAAAATAGAAATAGAGTAAATTACTTCGTGCCGTAGGTCCCGAATATATCTTGATCCGTGTAAGTGGTCACTTGAAAAATAGAATGTTTAAATATCAGAGTTTCATGAATTTACCTGAGTCCTTATAATGATTTATATCATGATCTGGTCCATGATTAAATTCTCAGTATATAAATTTTAATTATTTTTTAATGATTGCATGAGTAAGAAACTTACCGTTTTTTTTCATAGTAATTAACATTGTTCCGCTTGCCTCATTGCTCAAGTCTATAGTTTTATTAAAAAGTCCGCTGTGATTCATTTCTGAAAATTCTTGTATAAGCTCACCATCTAGAGTCATAAGTTGAACGATAAGATCCCCTTCTTCTTCATAACTGAAACTTAGATTCAGTTCATCTTCTATTGGGGTAGGAAAAGCTTTGTAATACCGTATATCAGGAGTTCCATTTCTTATACTTTTCTCTTCAGTTCTAATAGTTAGGTATAGCGTTTTTTCTCCTGTTTCTTCATCCACATCAAGTTCAGCTAAGTCTATATCCTCATAAGTAAAATTAGCTATATCTGAATCAATAACTATTCCATTCAATACAATCCGATGAATTTTACCATCATGGTAATTTTTTATGACCTCTTTCTTCTTAACTGTATTATTTTCCAATTTAAATCTTACTGGTAAAGTATAATATACTCTAACTACATTTCCTCCCTGCTCCCCCGCAGTCCATTTCTCTTCTAACAAGTTCATATTTCTTACTACTTCCAATGCCGCTTCTCCAGCTCCACTTCCTATATCTCTTAGGATTTTTGCATTGACAATACTTCCATCAATGTCTACTATAAACTGGATGACACACATCCCTTGTATTTTGTTCAGTTTAGCCTCTTCAGGATATTTAAGATTAGAGTATATGTATGCTAACATCTTTTCTTTCGCACACTCTTCCTTTTCCCTTGTAGAACCTATCATATCTTCACAACCAGGAAAACGAGGCATCTGCTCCACCACTTTATAAATTTCTCGATCTGTATCTATTTGTATATCTACTCGTTCTATTTCTTGCGCTTCTAGAGCAATAGCACAAAATAAAAACAATAATATAAAGGTCAATAATTTTCTCATAGGAGTAAATTAAAACAATATTTCTAACTAAGCAACTAAGCTCAGGAATATTATTATGGCATAACACAAATACCATGCACTCAAAGTGCATAGGTTTTATCACTCATGAATCAAATTCATTCATTCCAAAATCATTTCATCATCCAAACTTTAATCTTTTGGATTATGCTCCTCGCAATACCTTAGTAATTTGGCTAAGGTTATATTTTAGTATTTATTCAAAACACATATCGCATAAGCACTATATTAGTTCAGGCGCGTAAATAATACAAGTATAGCTCGTCGATTCAGCGGGACGAGGGATGCCAGCATTCGTAGCTTAGCCATTGAAGCGACAAGAATTTTTCTTCGTCTTTTTTGACTTAAAAATGAAGGAATACTAAGTATGAAAATGACTCATTATTGATGGAACAAGATCTATCTTACAGTCACCAATCAGTTGTTTTCCAAATTAAGTAAAACTAAGTTATTGCACATAGTTATGGTAGGTATAATCCAGTAATACATCTTGCTCATGGCATTGTTCATTTTTTGCAATTGCCAAAAAAACGGAACCAAAAAACGCTAGTCACAATAACTGCTAGACACAATAGCAGGCTCCCTTCCGCCTGCCTAAGTACCTTAGTACGTCGGACAGGCACCCGCTATTGTGACGGGCCTCACGCTTGTGTATAATTTTTTATGTAATACAGATATGCATGACTTCTTTATACTGAGTCGTTCTCCCCTTTCTCAATATAGACAATTATAGAAACTAAAGTTGTGGACTAAAGTCCTTAGATTTAACTAACTATTGAGACCATTAAATGTATTGTACAAATTATGTTATTGAAATGCTTCTAATTCTAATGAAACAAGGATTTATACCAATTCTAGTTTAGAATGCCGGTAATTATTTATTTTGTTCTTCATGTTCCTTCGTTAAAAAGCCTCGCCGAACCTATGGGTTCTTTGCTAGCCTGTCCGCTTAGCGCTATGCCTGCCGTATGCAAGAAGGCAGGGTTCTCATTTAAACTTAATTCGACTACGTCGAACTGATTCGTTCTTGCCTTGATCCATTTTGAACAATTCTAAATCCTTTTCCGTCATCTAAAAACAAAATTGGTATTAGTCTAGTTGAAAGCTTCGCTTAAGGGCATAAAAAAAGATCTCAAATCATTACCTGAAATCTTTTTTTGTAATACATAAACACCCTTATATACAAGACCCTGAAATCCTGCATTACCCCATAGAATCTTTGCTACAGATCGTATACGGCTAGGATACATATTATAAAATCCGTGCTTACTGTTAGAGGTAGATGGTTTATAAAGTAGAAGGGAACGTATTATACTTGTTACGTTCAAAATTATCACTAATTTTTAGTTTTATTCTTCATGTTTCTTCGTTGAAAATATAGGTGATAGCTAAGGCTAGCCACCCGATTCTGATGAATCGGTTCTCTCACTTCATAGGTCCGTTTAGGTCCTATGATCCTACGGACCGTTGCCCGCCCTCCCGATTCTGATGAATCGGTTCTCTCACTTCATAGGTCCGTTTAGGTCCTATGATCCTACGGACCGTTCGTTCATTATTCATTCGTTTCTAGTCTGTCGTTCCTGATTCAAAAGCATATTCTGTAAAATGAAAAAGGGTCAGATATTTTCTGACCCTTTTTCATTACTTTTTTCTTCTACTGCTTAATAATTGTCTGCGTTTTGCTTTTACCATTTTTACGAATCTGTATCAATAAAGTACCACTTGCTGCGTTACTGAGATTGATAATATTATTATACTGCCCAGTATGATTTTCTTCACTAAATTCTCTAATTATTTTCCCTTGTAAATCTAAGATTAAAATACTGAGATCACCAGAATCCTTACTAGTAAAACTTAGATTCAGCACGTCGTCGACAGGTGATGGGAAAGCTTTAAAAAATTGTAAATCTAATGGGTTGCTATTATTATTTACCATTCCTTCTTTCGTCAATATATATAAATCGGCGACATCAGAATTCTCTCTTTTAAAAACTTTTGACGATACTATTTTATCTGGTGATAATGTAGAAATCACTGTCTTAGTTACTTCTTTTCCATCTACAAAATACTTACCTATTTTTTCTTTAGTATCTAATACTTTTGACACATTAGAATCATTCTTTTCTAACTTAAATCTTACAGGAAGCGTGTACATTACTTTTACTTGCTTCCCGCTCTGCATTCCTGGTGTCCATTTTTCCGGCAGGTCATTCATTTCTTCTATTACTTTCAATGCTGCTTCTCCTGTCCCAGCTCCTATGTTTCTAAGAACTCTAGGAGTCAGTATGCTTCCATCTTTACCCACAATAAACTGAACTACACACATCCCTTCAATTCCATCTTCTTTAGCTTCAGCAGGATATTTAAGATTTTTGTAAATATATTCCAGCATCTCTTCTTTAGCACAATATTCTATTTCTTTGCTTGTTCCATCTAAGTTTTCACAACCAGGAAAACGTGGCATCTGATCTACCACTTTGAATATGTCTCCATCTTCAGGAGCAGGTGGTGGAGGCGGTAACGAAGCCTCCGATTTGTTCATCTCTTTTTCTGACTCCCCTGATAATTTATATCTAACGGGCAAAGTCCAGAAAACATCTACATTTTTACCTTGTTGCTTTCCTGGAGTCCATAGACCGGAAGCATCATTCATACTGTTGACAACCTTCAGTGCCTCTGCTCCGCAACCTTCTCCTATATCTCTAAGAATCTTTGCATTTTGGATTAGGCCTGTCCTGTCTACAACAAACTGAATAACGACCATACCCTCTACTCCTGCATCACGAGCAGTTGCCGGGTATTTTAAATTTGTATAAATGTATTCCAGCATCTTTTGTTGGGCACATTTTTCTTTTTCTTTTGCACTTCCAGTTACATCTTCACAACCTGGGAAACGAGGCATTTCTTCCACCACCTTGTATATATCATCTGCTAATGCACCCTTACGAGCAGGTGCAGAAGGTGGTGGCGGTGGTGAGGATGGAGCAAGCTCCTTAGCTCTTATACCGAACATAAATAATTCATCTTTCTTAAGAACCTTACTATGTCTATCTATTTCCTGATTAATAAAATCATAGTGTTTAGGATATTTTTTATTAAGCTCATTAACTATTGCCGATAGTTTATTGTAATCTACCCTACCATTAACGGCATCTACAAATTTTTGTATTCTAGTTTTTATCTCTTTTTTAGCTCCATCGTTAATATCTTTTTCATTAATGTCAGGTCTAATATCTATTTGTTCATCTTTTGTAACTAGTGTCACAACATCATTCCAATAACTAGTTACCTGTTTGTCATTCTCAGATTGATCTGATATAGGTTTATCAATATTTGACATAAATAATATACCTAGAAATAGAGCTACTGGCACGATGGCAAGATATTTTGCCAGTGATGACCGACTTGAGTTTTTTTGATTCATCATAGTAATACGATTTTTTAAATGTGAGTGAAAAAATGAATGAGCTAGAGCAATCTCAATACCCGAAGGTGACTGCCCTAGCAAGAGTTGGCCATACTCTTTTTTATCTTTATGTTGAAGGACTACAGCGTCTGCAATATATTCGTGTGTTTCTCTTATCGCATTTTTGTAGAGATAGATAACTGGACTACACCAGAAAATTATTTTACATATTTCCATAAGTATCACATCATAGGTGTGTCGCTCAGAAATATGACATAGCTCATGTTGCAAAATGGTTTCCATCTTTTCTGTCAAAGGAATTTTTTTGCTGATAAATACACCTTTGAAAAATGAAAATGGGAGATGCAAAGTATGAGTTTGTATGAGTGTATACTTTTCTCTAGGTTCCTTCTTTCCAGAAAAATATAGCTTAGCTATTTTTCCAATCCCATACAGAAATCTTAAGCTAGCAATAAGCACACCAAATAGGTATAGCTGGAAAAATAAACCCATAAAATCTATCCCTTCTCTACTTGCTTCTACAGCTATCACTTGCATCTGGTTTATCTCCTGCATCACAGGAGCAAAATAAGTCACGACTTCACTAGTAGACTGGAAAAAACTAATATACTCGACCAGTGGAATACAAGTCCCTAATAGCAGCGTAGCAACTAAGTATGCTCTATTCATATTAAAATGTGAAATCCTTTTATACAAGACTTGATACACCGCATAAAATAAAATCCAGCAGATAGAAACTTTGATAATGTAAGCGATCATGATTTTTTATTTTCTAGTTTGTTTATCAGTTTTGCTAATTCGGACAAGCTGAGATCATTTTCTTCTACAAGAAATGATACCATCTCATTCATAGATCCTTCAAAGTAATTAGTCACTAAGTTTTTCAATGAGAACTTACTATATGATTTTTTTTCTATGGTCGGAAAATACTCATACGTTCTTCCATATGTCTTATGATCGAGAAATCCTTTCTTCTCTAAGATGCGAACGAAGGAAGAAATGGTGGAATGAGGTGGTCGGGGTTCCTCCATTTTTTCTATCAATGCACTAACTGTACTGGGACCATGTTCCCAGAACATATGCATAATTTCTTCCTCTGCTTTGGTCAACTTTGTTGTCTTATCTTTCTTCATTACCTCTATCTAGTTATTTGATACTTTGCTTAAATGGTTCATTTCTTTTAAAAAAATACGACGGTCTCTGGCGTAAGATTTGTATTCTTCTACATTATCGTCAGAGTTCATATATCTACTATAATATCGTATTGCTACGGACTTATCTTCATAATAAGCATCATACGCTCTGGCTAGAAAAAATAACATCCTAGGATCTTTACCATATTTGTAGGCCTCTTCATAATGTGGAATAGCAGCTTTTAGATTTTTCTGCTCATCATATTTCTTCGCTAGATTTCTGTGATACTTTGCTAAGTTATCTGAAGTTCCTGCTTTGATAGCTTTTTTTAGATGGAAGATGGCAGTTTCATCTTCTTGCTTGGTGTCATAAGCTTCAGAAAGATAATAATGCGCGGCTTCTGGATTTCCCTCATTGACCAGTGATCTTTCTAACCAGTAAATAGCTTTTTCTACAGAATCTATTTGCATAAGGCTATAGCCCATCATCTTACAATAGTAGTTGCTGAAATCATATATACCTCTGATATTATGTAAGGTGAGGTAAGTATTTTTATAATCCTTGAGCTTGTACTTTGTTCTAGCGGCAAGAAGATTGTAGGCTATATTTGTTGAGTCTTGTTCCAGCGCTTTACTAAGTATAGTGTCTGCTTGTTCTGTCATATCCATATCTAGCAATATTTCAGACAGACCCTTAATTGTAAAAAAATCAACATTATTTTTTTCAAAAGCTTGATTATAATAGCTTAATGCTCCTGTGGGTTCACCAGCAGTTCTATACTGCTGAGCTACTTTTCTGTAATACACCCCATTGTCTGGATATAAATTTATAAGTAATAGATTATACTTGATAGCGCGTCCCGCATTTTCTTCCAGTTCATATATAGTAGCGAGTTTTTTTATAGCTGCTATGCTGTCTCCCCCTGTATTCAGGATATGATGTAAATGTTGTTTTGCGTTCTTAAAATTTCCTCTGCCATATTCTAACTGAGCCAGTTCTTCTAACAATAAGTAGTTACTTGTATCACTATTATATTCTTGGTATAGAAGTACTAAGGCCTCCTCCTGTAAGCCAATAGTTAGGGGAGCATCTTCCTGATTCGTCTGTGCAAAACTAGAGAAAGTTCCGAGCAAAAAAAGACATAATATGATAAGTCTATAGATAAACATAATCCAATGTATAACTAATTTTTTAGTTATACAACTATTTTATTAGTTTATAACTAAGTTTTTAGCTGAACAAGGAAATAATAGTTTATTTTTATGTACATAATTGTCTAATACCAATTCTGTTTTTAGATGACGGAAAAGCATTTTGAATTGTTCAAAATTGATCAAGGCAAGAACGAATGAGTTCGACGTAGTCGAATAAAGTACGAAAGTGCTTTAAATGATAGAACCCTGCCTCCTTGCATACGGCAGGTACAGCACGAAGCGGGCGGGCTAGCAAAGAACCCAGATTCGGCGAGGCTTTTTAATGAAGGAACATGAAGAACTAAATAATTACCGTCATTATAAACCAGAATTGGTATAAGCAGTATCACAGTACATTTAGAGCGTTCTATATTTGTCTGTAAAAAAAATTTCTCGCTCCTGTCAAAAAAAATTCGAAATCTTAACGCGTAGCAAGGCACAGCAATAGACTGCATCTGCATCTTCAAAAATAGAATGGTATAAGGAAAATGCGCTAGGGATCGCAACGGCATCCGTGCTGATAGACTGGCAGTAAAGCAAGGAATAATGAAGGCTGAGCCTTAGTGAAGACAAGTTATGACTATGCTGAACGCTAGTATAACAGTGCAGATATAGTGTAGAGCCCGTCCGAAGGAGCGCCCAAAAAAAGTATTAAACTTTGCGTGGAAGAAAAATAAACTGTGCTCCCAATGTACTCAGGGAAAAAATACAAATAAAAGAATCTGGGCTTTTGTAGGTCGCCTTAAAATCTCTAACCTTAGACTCGTGGATAATTTGCTTAGAAACGAATTCTTCGAGCGTAGATACATTGACAGACCAGTTACCCTGCACCTTTTCTTTGTCGATGATCGGTATACCTAGTTCTACTTCTTGCTTGTGAATAACAAAAACAGGATACTTCGTTACCTCGCTCGCCATGATACTATCTATCGCCTCCCCCATCATTTTGCGATAACCTTCTAATTCTGTTTGTAGAAAAAGATATAATTCTGGTTTAGTTACTTTCTCACTCATCCTAATTCTTTTTTTAAATGTAACAATGCAACATTCTCTACATGGTGTGTGTGTGGAAACATATCCACCGGTTGGCATTCTACCACATTATATTTTTCTTTCAGTATACTCAGGTCTCTCGCCTGTGTTGCAGGTCTACAACTTACATAAACAATTTTTGCGGCTTCTAGTTGCAATAAAGTTTGTACCACGTCCTTATGCATCCCTGCTCTAGGGGGATCTGTTATCACAATATCTGGCCTAGGATGTTGTGCAATAAACTCAGTTGTCAAGACATCCTTGACATCTCCGCAGTAGAAACTTGCATTGTCTATACCGTTCATTTTTTTGTTAAACTTAGCATCGGTAATCGCATCTTGTACTTCTTCTATTCCTATAATCTCTTTGCAATGCGCCGCCATATAAAGGGCTATACTACCTAGTCCTGTGTAAAGATCGTAGACGACCTCATCACCAGAAAAATTACAATACTTTTTCACAACGTCGTATAACTTTACACCTTGTAGGGTGTTCGTCTGGAAAAATGACTTAGGACTGATCTTAAATTTCAGATCATGCAGTTTCTCTATAATATACTCCTCACCACTATAGAGCACTAGTTTCTGATCATAGATAGAATCGTTCTTTTTCTCATTAATAATATAGTAAATACTTTTCAGATAGGAATGGTTCACCTTTATATATTCCATCATATTTTCTATCAGCTCTTGCTCTTGCTCTCCGAAGACCATGACGATCATCCAGTCTTCTATACTGGTATTTCTGATAAACATATTTCTCAGCAGCCCCTTATGCAATTTCGCAGCATAGAAAGTCAGTTCGTGTTGTACAGCATAGTCCCATATATCATTTCTAAGATGATTAGCACGATCCGCCTGCAGGTGACAATCATCTATCTGTACGATCTTATCAAAAGATCCCGGCGCATGAAATCCTAGTGCATTTCCTCTCGTTAGTGTATCTTCTTCATTGGCTATTTCTGTTGCAGTCAGCCATCGGGTATCTGAGAAAGAGTATTCCATCTTATTCCTGTAATACCTTGTATGATCTGCTGCAAGGATAGGCTGTACAATGCTGCTATCTAGACCTGCTAATTTTTGTATTACATTCTCCACAACTTGTTGCTTACCTTGCAGTTGCTGAGCATAACTTATATGCTGCCACTTACATCCTCCACAATCATCAAAATGCGCACAGAATGGCTCTTCTCTATGAATGGAATACTTAGATACATGCATCGTCTTGCCCTGAAGAAAAGATTTTTTCTTCCTTAGAATTAATGCATCGACTACATCACCTGGTGCAGCACTGTCTACAAATACCACCTGCCCTTCTGCTGTTCTTCCTACTACTCTACCTCTATCAGCAATACCTGTTATGAGTAGATCTTTAACCATTTTCTTTTTGCGCGCCATCGTGGTGCAAAAGTAAATCAATATCTGAATTTATTACAATTTAAGTTATTGGGAGATTGTAAAATTGTTTATTAAGAGAGTTTATTGATTGGAGAGATTCATATATAAGATTTATCAGTTTAATTTTTTTTGCACGATCTGTTATGCGACCTGCTCTGAAGCGCTAGGAACTAAGCCAGGAATCACCTTAGGATTACAAATTCTGTACGTCTGTTAAGCTTTCTTCCTTCTGGTGTAGAGTTATCAGCAATGGCTTGATTTTCTCCTTCTCCCGTGTGTGAAATTCTATTTTTTTCTATTCCCGATAGCAGCAAAGCGTCCATAACGGACTTCGCTCTATTCCTAGATAGCAGTAGGTTATCAGACGCTTCTCCTACATCATCTGTATGCCCTATAATTTTGATTCTTAAGTCTGGATTTTCTAAGAGGAGCTTAGAAAGTTTAGATATTTCAAATTGTGAGGCGGGTAAGAGTGTAGCTGATCCCGTGTCAAAGAAAATATTATTCAGAACGATAGGCTTGTTGTATACAATTTCTGAAGTACTTTCTTTTTTGACTGCTATAAGTTCTATCGTTTTTATGATAGGCTCTAGTTCTGATGCCCCCTCTGGAAAAGTTACATTCTCTGAATGAAAAGTATAGCCTTCCTTTTCTACGTATATAGCATAATCGTATCCTACTGTAACCACGGTTATGAGGTCTCCACTATCATCTGATCTTGTATCTAGTAATATGGAATCTAGTGCAATTTCTTTTAGTGTCATATTAGCAGATATGCCTTCTTTTGTATTGGCATCCAATACTTTTATTTTTACATAAGTAGTCGGCAGTGGTCTCGCATACTCAGGGAGTTCAAACTTAAATAAATCAAAATTTCCTTTTGTCTTCAGCACTCTAGAAGTATTGTCGTGTCTGTCATTTACATCTGAAGTATAATAAGCTGTTAATCCATCTGTACTTATAGTCAATGCTCCTTCATCTGCCGAGGTGTTGATCGGGTATCCCATGTTAGTCGGCTTGGACCAACCTTCTTTTCCTAGTCTTGAGAAATAGATGTCAAAACTTCCCATACCTCTATGCCCGTTAGATCTGAAATAGAGGGTTTTTCCATCAGCATGTATATAAGGTGATTCGTCATCTCCCTTAGAATTTATCGCGCCGGGTAGGAGTCTGGGCTTAGACCACCTTTTGTTAAACAAAGTAGAATAATATATATCTGCTCCTCCCTCACCTTGAGATCTTCTAGAACTGAAGTAAAGTGTTTTTCCATCAGCGGTCAGACTAGGTTGAGAATCCCAAGCTTCCGAGTTGACCGTTGTTCCCAAGTTCTTAGGTGTTGTCCATGTCCCATTTCTTTTCTGTGCGTAATAGAGATCGCAAGATCCTCTCAGACCATCTCTTCTGTCACATGCTGTAAAAATGATCAATCTTCCGTCAGATGATAGACAATGTGCTCCTTCATTATTTACGGTGTTAAGAGACGCTATAGGTTCTGCTTTTGTAAAAATAGAATCAGCTAAATGCGATATGTAAAAATCTTCTTGCCCCTGGCTTACCCTTGTAAAAATTAAGGACTTCCCATCGGATGATAGAACTGGTAGATATTCTGATTCTTCTGTATTAATACCATCCCCTAGTGGTGTTGTAGCGAAAGGCACAGGATGCTGCACCAGAGAATCTCTAAAGTGTATGATTTCTAATTCTTGGTCTATTTCATCAGCCCGGGGTGTACCATCCCTAAGTGTATTTCTATATGCCTTTAGATGGATCAGTGCTTCATCAGGCTTCCCTTTTTCTTCATGCATCTTATATAATGTAAAAAGCACTTTGGGCTCATAGTAAGGATCGAGTTCTATTGCTTTTTTAAAATACACTATCGCTCTATTGTTTTCATTCTGAGCTTTGTATATTATACCAAGCTTAATGTAAGGGTCTATAAGCTTATCATATTTCTTTAGCGCTTTTTCGAAATGCTTGACAGCTTTGTCATATTTCTTTGACTTAAAAGCCTTATTGGCAGATTTCAGACATTTCTTAGTCTTTTTATCAACATCCTCACTGGTAAGGTAATTCTGAGCGGAGATAATCTGTGTAGTAAGAAGAAAAACAAGGATGATTAAAAATCTCATTTTATTTAAGTTTGGCACCAGACGATAGGTCTGATAACTTAATACAAACAAATATTCATTGATAAAAATTTCATGGAAACCCAGTGAATTTGGCAATTTTAGGCAAAAAAAGGATCAATGTAGCTTAAACATTGATCCATCCTGAAATCCATAGCCTTTAGGCAATACTCTTTAAAATAGCCGCTGCTTCCTTGTCTCCAAGGCTTGCTGCGTCTTTAAGATCCTTAATATAACCTTTTTTTCCTGCTTTTTTCTTGGCCATACCTCTGTTTCGTAATTTGGAAGCTTCTGGGATTTTATCATAACCTTCTTCTAGACTTATCGATGTCTCAAATGCCTCTAGAGCTTCTAAGTAATCTTCGTTACCCATCAGAGCAACTCCGTAATTAAAAAAGGCTTTCCTTCTCCAGTGTCTATTTGGATTATCCTTCTTAAAGTTTCTGTTTGTAAAAAGCTTTAGATCAAAAATCGCTTTATTCCATTGCTCTAATTCTATGTGACATTCAGATTTTATTCTTCTGGCTTTCCAGTACACATTTTGCAATGCCACGCTTTTAAGTAACACTATCTCTAGATCTTTTATTGCCTCGGGATAATCTTTTCTTGCAAACGCTACTTTGGCTCTTCCAAAGTAGGCATAAGGATTTGTGGCGTCTAGTTTTATACTTTTATTATAATCTCTGAGCGCTTCATCATATTTTTTCATAAGATAGTTCACCTTAGCTCTTCGCTCGTAAGCTTGAGCATGGCGATCAAATTTCTCGATAGCCTTAGTGAGTGACTTGATAGCATTCTCTTCTTCTCCTTCTTTTTTTACAAGTGACCTACCCTTGAGATAAGCCTGAACAGCAGCCTTATCACTTTTTGGTTCCATGTGCTCATGATGAAGAATTTTTCCACTATCTACTAACCAGCTATCTAAAACTCCAGACACTGCAAACTGAGAACAGTACGCAAGAAGTGTAGCCGTATTCTTATAAGTCTTCTCATAGACTTGCTTCACTAGTCTAGGTATTTCTAATGTAAGTTTTTCTCGAGAAAAAATATCCGACTCCTCAAATAATACATCCGACTTATGATAGTTTTCAGCTCTGTACTTATACATCTTGATAACCTTATCATAGGTTTTCTCATTCCCAAAATCTAACTTTCCTTGTATAATAGTCTTAAATAGCATTCCTCCGATCCCTGTTTTCCCGTAAATAATGTTTGCGTAAGCTTAATATCTTCACCTGATTATATACACATTCAGTGCCAAGTATTAGTTAATTCCAATATCTGGTAGAAACTAAATAATTTTCTAAAGTAATTTTTCTTAGGTGAATTACAAATATCGTTGGAAATGCTTGAAAATCAAAGGGTTTTATACTTTAGTTATGCCCAGACTTTACAACCTTCTGTACAATTCGTACAAATGTCTATCTGATCTCTTCCCTTGAGTAGAGAATTTCTGAAATTTTGATAGGTCTCCCCCTGCCATATCTCTCTGAATGATTGCTGCTTCAGATCTCCCAGTCTATGAGTTGCATCCTTGTCAAAACAACACGGAACAACCATCCCATCCCAGGTAATAACACAGGAGTGCCAGAGCTTCCAACAGTGATTAAGTAATTCGTTTTTTACGATATAACTACCATCCTTTTGCTGAGCATACCTAGAATACTTATCTATCGTCGGAATAAGATCATTACCGTCTTTATAATCATAGACTTGAGCGGTCTTCAGCTTTACCTCATCTATTCCTATTTCTTTTGCCAGTTTGTAAATTTCTGGGATTTGATGTTCGTTAGGTTTTACTACAAGGAACTGGAAGATCGTATGTGGCGTCTTAGATTTTAGTTTCTTTTTCCATTTCACAATATTCCTTGCCCCTTGCAGAACAGATTCTAGTTTCCCCGCTTTACGATAATTTTCGTATACATCTTGAGTGGTTCCATCCACAGATATAATCATCCTATCTAGTCCCGACTCTATTGTATCTTTAGAGTTTTTATCATTGAGGAAATGACCATTGGTAGATGTAATGGTATAGATTCCTTTCTTGTGGGCATAATTGACCATTTCCAGAAAGTTAGGATTGATATAGGGTTCTCCCTGAAAATAAAATATAAGATAGATTAGCTCTTTGTACATCTCATCTATCGTACTTTTAAAAAAATCAGATTTTAGATTACCTGTAGGTCGTGTAAATGCTCTCAGTCCACTAGGACATTCCGGACACCTGAGGTTACAAGCTGTTGTGGGTTCCACTGATATGGTAAAAGGCAGGCCCCATTGCGTAGCTTCCCTCCTTGCATTTGTAAGATGAAAAGAGCTATACACCTTAACAAGATTAGCTATCCTACTCGGTGTAAGTTTAGAAAGAAAATTTATACTATCGTTCCAGTACATCGACATTTACGCAAGATACCTTTCTTTTATTATTTCTATGTGATGTTGTACATGTCCTGCCATCATATATGGTAAGGACCTAGCCATGGTAAGATGGGCACTTATCCTAGCCGCTTTCTCCCAGTTTTTTTCTGAGAACCCTGCAAATAATACAATAGTAGAATTTCTAGTAATAGCAAAATCATCTAGAAGCAGCTGATGTGAGATATGGCTGACATCATTATTTGCTATGTAAATATCTTGATCAAATCCGGGAATATTTTCTTCATCTCCTCTACTAGCTGCTAGGGCCCTGAACGCAAAAATCCTTTCTGTTTCTATCACATGTACTATAGATTGCTTCAGCGTCCACTTACCTTCAGCGTAGCTATACTCAAGCTTATCAGCTGGGATAGTTTTTAAGAGATCTAAAAATTCCTCTTTCTGGTCTGTAAGAAACTGCATAATATCGCCCTTAGGGCATTTGTTAATATAGGTCCAGAAGTATGGATTACAGTCTCCCTGTTTAGGTTTAGGTATCATCAGATTGTTATTTGATGTGTAAAATTAAAAAAAAGGCTGCAATAAGATATTACAGCCCGATTTTACTAACCAATAAAATGCATTCAACTATCTTTAAGACGAGGTTTTTCCAAAAGGTGACACTTTCAGAGAAAAAATTTTCATTATTGCAGAAAATAATAACAAATCCATCATTTTTACATTATGATTCAGTGGTTTAGAAACTTATTTGGACAGAAAGAAATTGAAGATACCATGAAGTATTTAGTTGTAGGGATGGGAAACATGCATCCAGATTATGATTCTACAAGACATAATATAGGTTTTGAACTAGCAGATAAGATCGCCGCTGAGAACGAAGTAAAGTTCCAGCATGAAAATCTAGGTGATCTCGGCACCTTTAAGTATAAGGGTAGAACGGTCTGGTTACTTAAGCCATCTACTTATATGAATAGAAGTGGGAAATCTGTCAAATACTGGATGGAGAAGAAAAAGATACAACAAGAAAATCTACTCATCCTTATAGATGATCTCAATCTCAAATTTGGGGATATCAGACTTAAACCTAAAGGAAGTAATGGTGGACACAATGGGCTGAAAGATATAGATCAGCATCTAGGTAACAACAACTACGCTAGACTTCGTATGGGGATCGGTAATGATTATAAGAGAGGACAACAGGTAGATTTTGTACTAGGAAAATGGGACAAGGACGAACGAGATGAGCTACCTACGATTCTAGATAAGGCAACAAAAAAGATGCAGGAGTTTTTATTTAATAGAAAGCCTAGAAATTAATTATATTTGAAAACTACCTTACTGTAAAGTACAGAATCTAGAATATTTCAGTCTACTCTCCTTGTGAAATGTATCTCTTTCTCCATCTACCCAGATTAAAGTAGAGCCTTTATAAGATCTTCAAAATCTTTCTCTGAAGCATTCTGATTTAATGTCAAAAATCCATACTGCCCTTTTAAAAATTTTGATAGATAAACCTGTTCTGTTTGTCCTTCAGTAGGAACAAGAATTACCTTTTTATCCATATCGCAAAGATCCATTATAGAACTATATCCTGATCTGCAAATTATAATCTTACTTTGATTTATAACGCGATTTAACTTTTCAGAATCTAAAAAATTATATTGAGTAAGCTTGCCTTTATCCGTTCTAATAATTTCATCTTTTACCTTTCCATGTACAATCACAGATTTGTATACTTTGTTAGTAAGCAAGGTGATTAGTTTTTCTGAAAACTGTGATCTCTTCGGTTCAGGACCAGAGACAATCGCTAAGACATCATGGTCTAATTCATCATCCGTTTTATAAATTCTCGTAAGCGGTCCTATAAATTTTTTAGGAATATTTAATCCGCCCTCAGACATAACTCCTGACAACTTACTTCCAGGATAATCTGGCACCCAGCATTCATCAAATTTTTGAATCAACTGTTTGTTAATAAGCGTTCCCGATTTGCTAAATAACTTATTGTCTGATAGGAGATTGATTTGGTGTGTAATTATTATAGACTTGACATGAGGAGATCTTACGCCATATCTATTATCTGAAATAACTAATTCGATGTTTTCATCTTCTATAATCTGAGTAGACCTCCTTTTTTCTTGCATTATAGCAGACAACATTTTTGTCGACTGTAACAACACACTCATTTCTATACTAGCATACTTGTATTCTATATCATAAGAAGGTAACGCATGAAAACTAAGTTTAGGGAAGGCCCTTTTAAGAAAAACCAATGCTTCACCATCAGATCCTATATGGACTTTCTTTCCAGCATCTACTAATGTTTGAATTAATGGAATACATCTAGATGCATGCCCTAATCCCCAGTTAAGCGGTGCGACAAATATTATTGAAGGTAGTGCTTGTATATCTACATTAGAGATCAAGGACAAATTTACATAAAGTATAAGACTGATCTTATAAAATATCGAAAACTAAAAACGATATAGTTTTCCATACCTTTCTTTTTTTCATTTTCAAGATGAAAAAAGTAAATCCCAGAGATAAGTTAGATATATTGATTGTAAATTTATTAATTCCTTTAATCCCTATCCATCAGCACCTTTCTACTGTAACCTTATCTCATCATTATAAGCATCAAAGAACTTGTACTCGTTCAGATGGAAATCCTCCTTGGGCACCATCTTGATCCATTTTTTGAATTTCTTATACCATTCTATCTGTTTGCTGATTAGGCCTTTCTTAAAGTAGGCATGCAAATAAGGATGTACCTGTAATAATATCTTGGACTTAGGATGTGCTGAGATAATATATTCCATATTACGCTCGATCTCATCCGATAGAACTATTGTAGCACTAACCTTTCCTGACCCTCTACATGATGGGCATTGCTCATTAGTATCTAGCTCTGTTACAGGTTTTACACGCTGACGAGTTATCTGCATCAGTCCGAATTTAGACAGCGGCAAGATGGTATGCTGCGCCCTATCATTTTTCATGAATTCCTTCATGGCTTTGTAGAGATCTCCCTTATGGGTAAAGTTACGCATATCGATAAAATCGATAATAATAAGTCCCCCGATATCTCGTAGGCGCAGTTGTCTAGCGATTTCTTTACCCGACTCTAGATTTACAGCAAGAGCAGAGGATTCTTGATCCCTACTCTGTTTCTTAGGACCACTATTGACATCTATAACATGCATGGCTTCTGTATGCTCTATAACTAGATAGGCACCACTAGCCATAGTAGACGTTTTTCCAAAAGAAGATTTGATCTGTCTGCTTACATTGTATTTCTCGAATACTGGAGACTGCGCTCTATGTAGGCTGACTATCTTCTCCTTATCTGGAGCAACGGTCTTGATATAATTCTTGATACTATGATATAGCTCCTTATCATCTATAACTATTCTGTTAAACGAATCATTGAGTATATCTCTGACTAGACTGGAGGTTTTATCTAGCTCACTGAGTAACTTCTTAGGCTGACTACCATTTTTCAGCTCATTGAAGATTTTTCTCCAGTTCTCTGTAAGTTCTCTTATTTCCTCATGTAGATCTGCTACTTTCTTTCCAGAAGCCGCAGTTCTTACAATAACCCCAAAATTTTTGGGTTTGATACTTTCTACTAGGCGCTTAAGTCTTTTTCTCTCATCTGAGTCTCCTATTTTCTTAGATATAGCGACTACATTATTGAAAGGTGTCATCACCATGTACCTACCAGGTAGGGTGATTTCACAAGTAAGTCTCGGCCCCTTAGTAGATATCGGTTCTTTTAGAACTTGTGTGAGCACAAGGTTATTTCTAGAAAAAACGCGGTCTATCTTACCATTTTTAGGATTATCAGCTTCTAACTCAAAATGATCTAGGAGATGAGTCTGCAACTGCTTGTTGCAACTCATATTCGTAAATTTTTTGAGCGAATTGATCTGAGGTCCTATGTCCGTGTAATGCAAAAACGCATCCTTACGTTGACCTAGGTCAAGGAAGGCAGCGTTAAGTCCTGGTCTTAACATCTTGATAGATCCCAGGAAGATATCTCCCACAGAAAAGTTAAAGTCTTTACTTTGGTTATGTAGCTCTACCAACCGACGGTCTTCCATCAGTGCTATATCTACATCTGTAGGAGTTGAACGTATGATTAACTCCTTTTCCACTCTATACTTGTTGTTAGCAGGCGGCAAAGAATACAGCTATGGTAAGTTTATCTAAGAGCCTAGTTCTTATATTTAAAGAGATAGCTCTGGCGATGATTACTTAGTCGTTGAAGTAATAGCTTTTATATTTTTAGACACAATATTTGTATTCTATACAGCTGGTGCTATATTATTTATTCTTTTTCTTGTGTCTATTTTTTCTTAGCCTCTTCTTTCTTTTGTGAGTTGCTATCTTATGTCTTTTTCTTTTTTTACCGCAAGGCATATTACTTCTATTATATTGTTAAATAAATTCTTATTCTTTATTGTTGCACTGTTCTAAATGCTTATTTGCTAAGGATTCGTTCCCTTGTTTGCTATATATCTGATAAAGAAAACAATTGGCGTCTCTATTTTGAGGGTCTAAACTCAGTACTTTTGTAAAACGGCCTATCGCTTTATCTATTTGATTCGTCTCCATACCCAGCTTTCCTAACTGATTTAGGACAGGAATGTTCTCTGGATTCTTCTTATTAAGATCTAGTAACATAAGTATTCCCTTCATAGGATTCTCCTCAGCAGGCTTTTCTACATAACAAAGTGCAAGATTAACCTGGTGATCTACCCTATCAGGATTATAAGAAATTGCTTTCTCAAAAGCTTTTACAGCTCTGTTAAAACAGAATTCCTTCACTTCAGCATCTTCTGCTCTCTGTATACACAGTGCAAATGTCGTACCTGTTATGGACCAAGCATTCTCAGAGTCTGTTTTTTCAGCAATTTCCTGAGCATATATACCACTAACCTCTTCATGTTGTCTAGTATACCAGCTAGATGCTAATTGTTCTAGATAATATAAGGAGGTACTGTCATCCCTGGCCTGTTTTCTTTCGAATTCCAAAGATTGTATGTACGCTAGATCTTCGTCACTCAATAGAGCTCGAGCTCTATCTACTAGTGTATTAGGACTTATATTTTCAAAATTGAGCGCTCTAGACTTTTCTGAGCGTATCTGATCCACCGACTTGGTTTCACAACCAAAATATAAAGTCAAAAATAACCCTAAAAAACAAACTATCGTGGCTATCTGGGACTTGTTCATCTAGTTATTTCTTAGAATCCTCATCTGGTAAAGAGTGTACATTTTCCTTCACTTGGTCTACAAAAATCTTTGCAGGCTTGAAGGATGGTATATAATGTTCAGGGATTTCTATAGCTACATTTTTCTTTATGTGTCTTCCTATTTTTTTAGCTCTCTTCTTTATTACAAAAGATCCGAATCCTCTTACGTATACATTCTCGCCTCCTGACAAAGAACTTTTGACCTCGTTAAAGAACATTTCTAAAGTAACCAGTACATCTACTTTAGGAACTCCTGTCTTTTCTGAAATCGTGGAGACCAAATCTGCTTTTCTCATTGCTTTTATTTGATTATTAATAAGTTATGCTTCTCAACACCTTCTCCTTAAGAGGTGCAAATTTCGTAATTTTATTGAATCTTAGAAATTTTACGCATTCTTTTTTTAAGTTTTTTACATTATAATTCATTAAGGCTCAATTATATAGGTATCTCGTTCACTAATCTAGTAGCTCTATTTATAAATCCTAGAGCATGAAAAATATTCTATACACCCTAAGGAAGTGTATATTTGGCTTAAAGTAATAGTGCATATATGATATATTCAATGACTGGGTACGGACAAGCTTCCCAAGATTTTCAAGATAAAAAGATTGTTGTAGAAGTAAGAACGCTCAACGGAAAATCCACAGATCTTAGGTTCCGATTCCCTAATAATTACAAGGAAAAAGAGATAACGCTTAGAAAAATTATCCTAGACAAAGCAATAAGGGGTAAACTCGACGCAAGTATAACGATAGAAAATGACGCTGGAGAAGAATCCATTGTATTAAACAAGTCTTTATTTAAGAAATACTACTCAGAACTGAAAGGCATCATGGATGAGGAAAATATCGTAGATGGAGACCTCGTGCAGGCCATCATGAGAATTCCTAATGTACTCATGAATAAGCAAGCAGAACTAGATCAAAGTGAATGGAAAACGGTAAAGGAGCTGACCTTTGCTGCGCTAGAAAAGCTGGATGTCTATAGACTTACAGAAGGTGCTGCAATGGCGACTGATCTTATCGCTAATGTCAAAAGCATTATGCACTCTCTAAAAGAAGTAGACCAGTACGAATCAGAAAGAATTAATACTGTAAAGGATAGAATTAAGAAAAATCTAGAACAATTTCTTTCTGATGAGAAAACAGATTCTAATCGTTTTGAGCAGGAGATGATCTATTATCTAGAAAAGCTAGATATCAATGAAGAGAAAATGCGACTTAAGCAACATTGTGATTACTTTTTAGAATTTCTAGAAGAGAAAACGCCTTCTAAAGGAAAAAAACTAGCCTTCTTGTCTCAGGAAATGGGCAGAGAAATTAATACCTTGGGTGCTAAGGCACAAGATTATAATATACAGCAACTAGTCATCTCTATGAAAGATGATCTAGAACGTATCAAGGAGATGATTGCAAATATAGTGTAGTGAATAAAAAGAAGTTTTCTAAAAAGGTAATGTTGGTTACAGCTCCTTCAGGTGCTGGAAAAACCACCATCGTAAAACATCTGTTAAAGACTTATGATTTTCTCGGATTCTCAGTTTCTGTTACAAATCGCGCAAAGCGAGATCATGAAGTAGATGGTAAGGACTATTATTTTCTGTCTACAGAAGCATTTAAAAAAAAGATAGAAAACAACGAGTTTGTAGAGTGGGAAGAGGTCTATGATAATCAGTACTATGGAACACTAAGGGCGGAGGTAGAGCGATTGTGGGACCTAGAAAAGTATGTTTTATTTGACATAGAAGTAAACGGTGCCTCTAATATCAAAAAACTATATGGGAAACAGGCTTATGGAGTTTTTGTCAAACCACCTTCGTTTAATATTCTCGTACAAAGACTAAAAAATAGGAATACAGAGAATCCCGCTAGTCTGAAAAAACGGATCAAAAGAATAAAAAGAGAACTTACTTTTGAAAATAGTTTTGATAGGGTATTACTGAATGATTCCCTAGATGTGTGTCTAAAAGAAGCGGAAATTCTTGTAGAATCATTCTTTTTAGGTAAATTAGAACCGTAATTTATTTTACTTATATATTTTTCTATTATGTTATATAACTGCAAAACGGCCGGAATAAGTGTAAGCGTTCGACCCAAGTTCGAGCGACTGGCCGCAGTGGATAATAGATTACAACATATATTTTCTTACGAGGTTATCATAGAAAATCACGGCGATATTACTGTTCAGCTCATCTCTAGAAAATGGATAATTCTAGATGGTCATTCCACTAAGAAAGTTGTAGAAGGAGATGGTGTTGTAGGTGAGCAACCCATTCTTCCACCAGGCAAAAGTTATACTTATAAATCATGGTGCCCGCTTATCACTCCATTAGGAAAAATGTATGGTCATTTCAGCATGATTAATGATGCTAAAATAAAATTCATGGCTGCCGTTCCAGAATTCTTCTTTTACACGCCATATTTACTTAACTGAGATGATCAGCTAGTTATCTATCTATAATTTCAATTTCAAAACAACTCAGGGGGAATGGCTTTTTCCATAAGTAATAGCTTTCTTTTCATCTCTAAGCCCAAAGCAAATCCAGTCAGTGATCCATCAGATCCTATAACCCTATGACAGGGAATCAGTATCGGCATAGGGTTTTTTCCATTAGCTGAAGCAACAGCTCTTATGGCCTTCTCATTACCCAATCTAATAGATAATTTTTTATAAGAAATTGTCGTACCATAGGGAATTTCCAATAACATCTTCCAGACACTCTGATGAAACTCAGTGTGGTTTACAAAATCAAAATAATGTAAACAAGGTTCTGTATTTCCCTCAAAATATGTTTTTAGAAAATTTAAGTAATAAAGTATGATTTTGTTTTCATTAGGTTTCTCTCTTTTCTCTACTTGAGATATGCGCATGAGACCTTTATCAGAGCCCTCCAGTTTTAATATTCCCACTGGACAATCTAGAAAACCCATGTAGACCTTTGCTTGCGTACTCATCTTAAGGCTATTAAGTATTTTATAAAGATATATATTAAGGATAGATATATGAATTACAAAGGAGGGATAAAAAAGAAATCACTAAATATTGTATAATTAAACGGGATAATCTTTGGCAGTAATAAAAAAGAGCATAAATTTGCATCGCTTTTTAAATCAGAGAAGATCTGATTTGTAAAACCAATTTAACTTAATCTGGTACCTTAGCTCAGTTGGTAGAGCAATGGACTGAAAATCCATGTGTCCCTGGTTCGATTCCTGGAGGTACCACTAAACCCTCGCTATTTGCGAGGGTTTTTTTTTGTTTTATAGAGACAGCAAAGTCGAAGTCCTTTGCGTTCTAGAACTAATATGGCTGCAATTTCCACACGACATATTTTATTAGCGTTCTGCTTACTTTTGCTATGTAATGCATGCAAACCTGATCCTGTCATTCCAGAAAGTGTCCTAGGTTTAAAACCTATATATGTACAATCAGATCAAATTATAATTACTAACTCCGAACCGAAGCCTTTTGGCAATCTAGGTAAGATCGTACTGGTGAATCCTTACATATATGTGAATGAAAAATTAGAAGGAATTCATGTAATAGATAATACAGATCCATTTATGCCTATTACGATTACATTCTGGAGTATACCTGGTAATATAGATTTTACAATAGAAGGAGATATCTTATTTGCAGATAATGGGCGTGATATCTATGTAATAGATATTTCTGATAAAGAAAATATTAGTTTAAAGTCCACTGTTCTAAATGCTTATAGCCTACCTCGTTCTGAAAAATTCTATCCACCAGATCATATTGGATCTTTTGAATGTGTAGACACATCCTTAGGGTTAGTTGTTGGGTGGGAAAGTGGCATCATATTAGATCCTAAATGTTGGCGTGAATAAAACTTAAAATCATGAAAAATTTAATCTTCGTATTTATCTGTTCTCTGTTCATTTTCTCATGTGCAGATGACATTGGTCAGAGTTTAGATAACGGTTCTTCCTCTGCTGCAAGCGGCTCCTATGCTAACATGCTAGTTGTAAATAATCACCTGTATGCAGTTAATGATGAAGAACTTATAAGTTATCAAATTAGTGCCGACGATGAGCTAATAGAAATAGATAGAAAAAATCTAGGTTTTGGTATAGAGTCTATGTTTCATAGAGCGGGTGTTCTCTTTATAGGTTCTACAGAAAGACTTTATATCTTTTCTATTACCGATTCAGGCGTACCTGAAGAAGAAAGCAGAACGGACTATAGTCAGTTTCAGGGAGATAACTCATCAGGTTTTTCTATAAACTGGGATGTCGATTTTTCTGACCCTGTTGTAGTAGAAGGCGATATTGCGTATGTTACTCTAGCTAGTAATAACTCCAATGGCATATCAGGACCTAATGAGTTAAGGTTATATAACATTATAGATTTACAAAACCCAATACTTATAAATACAGAGCAGATGATAGAACCTAAAGGTCTAGCGATAGATGATGGCATCTTATTCCTTTGCGAAGCCAATAATGGTTTAAAAATTCTAAATGTAGAAGATAGTAATGAAATAATAGAATTATATCATTTTGATGGATTCAGAGCAACTGATGTAATTGTCAATAAAGGAGTACTTCTTGTTGTAGGTCCTGGCCAACTTTATGAATTCGACTATAGTGATATAGACAATGTATTTCTTACTGCAACCATAGATTTATAAGTTAGTGAAATATATCGTTACACTTATCATTAGCACATTTTTCTTTTACGGTACAGCGCAGGAAAACATGGAAGGCAAAAACTGGAATGTCATTTATAGTCCTTCAGCTTTTATAAATGATTTCCCAGGTATACAAATAGGTATAGAAAGAAAAATTAAAAAGTTTGCAGTAGAACTAGAGGCGGCTTATCTATCTAATGTCTTCGATATCGAACAAGAATTTGTAAACCAACGAGGCTTTAGAGATGGATATAGAATAAAACTGGGAGTGAAATACAAGCTTTACGATGCCATGAGCATTAATATAATAGGTTTCTATAGAAAAACCTACCATGACGAAATAGAAACGTTTTCTATGTTCTCTGGAGCTTATTTTCAAGAAATTGAATTTAGTAGAGAAAAATCCTTGATCGGTCCTACCCTGGGTTGTACCTATTACAAAAAAATATGGAAAAACATATCTATAGAATTGGGAGGAAGTACTGGAATAGGTAGAATAACTGTTACTCAGAGTGGTATACCAGAATATGCAGAAGAGTTAGAATCTTTTGACAACAGAGGAACCTTATTAGACGGTTTTGATAATCCTGGAGTATTCCAATATCCTATCATATCAGGCCAAGCTAAGATCAAATACAACTTCTAATATTACAGTTTCTTTTTAAGCTATTTCTTTTTCTATATTTAGAGTATTCTAAATAAAACAAAATGAAAAAGTCTATCCTCTTTCTCCTATGTTGCTTCCTCTTCTCTTGTAGTAAAAATGCCTTTAAAGCATACGAAAAGGGAGATCTAGGTGATGCATATAGTATCCTTTACAAAAAAGCAAAAAAGAAAGATATAAAGCGTAAGGAGATGACCCTCTTCAGAAAAGTGCTAAAAGAAATGATACATGAAGACTCTCTAAACTACTATAAGAATGCTTATAGAAGTACCTTAGATGGAGATATGATAGCATACAACATTCTAAGTAATATCAGCAAAAAAGATGAAGAGATAAGCGGACTCAGATACCGCTTGCCACAATATACTTTCTACAGTCATAAGACGTACGATTCTCTTTCTTATGCCGTCAGTGACAAGTTATTCGACAGAGCACAATATGCTCTTATAGAAGCAGAAACTACTGGATCTAAAGAACCAGCAAGAGATGCTTATGCAGATCTGGATAAGATTTCTGATTTCCATCTTGTGAACCCTAATCAGATTAAACGTACTAAAGCGTTTGCTAAAAAACTAGGGACAGAATACACACTAGTAAGTGCTGAGAATAAAGATTTTTTTAATAATAAATACATTGACAGATATCTGGATGTAGCTGATATAAACGTTCCTGAAGATACCTGGAGAAAAACACATTATAGAATTAAGTTAGATTATGATTACAGCAGAATTATAGAACTTATACTCGAAGATTCTGATTTCGATAATGACGAAAAAAACTCCTCCAAAAAATATACTCAAAAAGTTATTACAGGAACGACTCAGGATAGTTTACAGAACCCCATATATACAGAAGTGAATGCTACACTAAGTAAAAGATCACTCAACAGGGAATTAAGAATAGACGGTTATCTTAGAATCCAAGAAGCTGACAGTAGAACTAGAAAAGAAAACATAAGAGTCCGTTATGATCAGGATATAGAGCAATATAGTTTCTCTGGAGACGAAAGAGCCTTACCCGATAATGAGAAAAACAAACTCAATAATCAGGAGCAGTTTGCCTCTGATGAGAATTTTTTCAGACAAGCTATCCAACAATTTATAGCGGAGGCTAATGATGAGATACGTAAGTATATGAGATAGAAGTGATGGAAAACAATTCTCGACTCTTAATTAGGATTAAGTATAACTGAGGTAGCAAAGAAAAAAATCATATCCTCTAAATCTTTTAGAAAGGTAGATTGTTTATAATTTAGATTACTGAGCCGAGGTAGATGTTCGGCATAATATCTCTGGTTTCTTATCATTTCTAAAAGACTGCAAGAATGGCTGTGTGGATATAAAAAAGTGGGATCTAGATCCAACACAAAGATGGATATCTTATCTACAAGATTTTTATAAGAAAGGAAATAACCCTCACCATTTTCTCTATCTACATCTTGTATATGGAAGGATTTAGAGCTTTCTTTTCTTACAATTTCTGCCAGAAGTTTTTCATTTATATCGGGAGCTAACTCATACATTGTCTCAGCATTAATAAGCGTATGTATCATCTTACGCATCTTCTCTTTAGGATCAGCAATATTCAGGGTATAAACAGAAATAAGATAAGATAGCCATTCCCAGTACCATGAACTCAGATAAACTAGTAAGACATGTTTGTTCTCAAAATATCGATATATAGAAGTTTCAGATGACTCCATCTTGACAGCAAGTTTCTTAAAAGTAAATGCTTCAAAACCGATCTCCGCCATCAATTCTACCGAATTTTCTAGTAGTACTCTGCCATATTTAGAGTCCTGAGGCTCCTTAATATAGGGCTTACTGGGTAAGATTATTTTCACACCGCCTAACATAATATCTTATTATTTCGACCCAAATGTAATAAAAAAGCTTTACTTAAGTCAAAAAAAGTATTACATTTGTAAAAGTAAGTATTACTAACATATAAAATTACATAGTTTATGGAATTTTTGATAAGAAACAATACTGATTTTTCTAACAGGTACATTAGGTTTCTAAAGTGGAAATCTTACTTACTTTTACAAAAGTTTGAACAAATACTTTATCTAAATGTATATATCTCCTCTGAGGGTAGTAACTTGCCCTTATATAAGGTGGTACTGAAAATCGGTGTTCCTGGTGATGATCTTATTCTAATACAAAAAGATCATAATCTAGCCACCTTATTTAAGAAATGTGCCGCTGATATGGAAAGATATCTTAGAAAAAATAAGGAAAAAAATATTGACAGAAAAAGAAGTGTATATCGGAAAAAATTTCTGATGGCGAGAAAATAGAAATTCATGAGTTTAAGTCCGATAGGTCGTTTTAAGAAACTATTACAAATAGATAAGAAAGATATTTCACAGGTATATGTCTATGCTTTTTTTAATGGGCTGGTTAATCTATCCCTACCTCTAGGTATCCAAGCAATCATTAATCTTATACAAGGTGGAGAAATGACTGCATCGTGGATAGTCTTGGTGGCTTTTGTAATAGGAGGTATTGCATTGACTGGTATTCTCCAGCTTTTACAACTCAGAATAGTAGAGAATATAGCCCAGAAAATTTTTAGTCGAGCGTCCTTTGAGTTTGCTTACAGAATTCCTAGGATTAAGCACAGTGCACTTAGAAATTATTATGCCCCAGAACTGGCTAATCGATTTTTTGATACCCTAACTATACAGAAAGGATTACCTAAAATATTAATTGATTTTTCCTTAGCCTTGTTCCAAATTATAGTAGGGTTATTTGTCCTAAGTTTATATCATTCTTTCTTCATAGTTTTTAGTTTTATCCTAATAGCGCTGATCTATGTTATTATAGCTGTCACGGGACCGAAGGGACTGAGAACAAGCATATACGAATCAAAATTTAAATATAAAATAGCCTTCTGGTTAGAAGAGATCGCGAGAACTAAATTGTCTTTTAAGCTGATCAGTAATTCAGATCTTAATCTCAATACAACTAACTATCATGTAGACAAATACTTAGGCGCTAGAGAATCACACTTTAAGGTACTCATCAGTCAAGCTTTATACCTTATAAGTTTCAAAATCCTGATCGCTGCAGGTCTTCTTATAACAGGAAGTATTCTTGTATTCAGACAGGAGATGAATCTAGGTCAGTTTGTTGCTGCTGAAATAATTATCATACTTATTATTGCATCGGTAGAGAAGCTTATAAGTTCGCTAGATTCCATATATGATGTGCTTACAGCCTTAGAAAAAATAGGTTATGTGACGGACATGGATCTGGAAAACAATGATGGGCTTGCGTTAGACAAAGAGATGACAGATCTATCAGTAGGTTTTCATAATGTCAAATTTAAGTATCCGGATGCGGATGGTTACACGCTTGATAATATAAACTTTCATCTACCTGCAAACACCTCCTTGTTTATTAACGGCAAGGCAAGCTCGGGTAAGTCTACGATGCTTCATCTCTTGTCAGGTATACTAGAACCAAGTGAGGGTGTAATACAAATCAAGGGAATTCCTCTAAGGTCCCTTAATAAAGATATCCTACGAGAACACATAGGTTTTGCCTTAAGTAATAACGAAATATTCCAAGGTACTATACTTGATAATATCGCTATGTCTCGTCCTAAGGCGACTCCTGAGAATGTAATGGATGCTATCAGAATGACAGGTCTTGATAGATTTGTTTCTTCAGTTTCTCTAGGGCTACAGACTGTACTAGATCCTGAAGCAAGTCAGATACCTCGTAATATTAAGAACAGAATTATACTGGCTAGAGCCTTGTGTACACTTCCTAAATTACTTATACTTGAAGATCCCCTAGATCATGTGGTAGCAAACGAAAAAGATATTGTGATCAAAAAAATAACTAATCCTAATAATCCTTGGACGATCATAGTATCCTCGGTAGATAGTAGCTGGAAAAAATATATTTCAGCTGAAATAACATTAGATCGTGGGAAAATAATTCACTCAAGTTTAAAGCAAGATCCGAATGCTGAATATTAGTAAAGTATCTGTAAATAAACACATAGACACGAGTAAATATTCCGTTTTCCAAAAACTGGAAAGACGGTCCGTTTCTAATAAGCTGATACAGCTGCTTACCGTCGTATCGATTCTAGGCGTGCTATCTATGTTTCTTCCGTGGACACAAAATGTACGATCAGAGGGGTTTGTCACGACACTAAGTCCAGATGATAGACCACAAGGCATACAATCACTTATAGATGGTAGAATAGAATCATGGAAAATAAGAGAAGGGGACTTTGTTGCTAAGGGTGACACTGTAGTGGTCATATCGGAATCTAAACAAGATTATCTAGATCCTAAATTACTGGAACGAACAAATGATCAGATAAATGCTAAAAGATCTTCTGCTGGTGCTTACTCAGAAAAAGCTGTTCTACTGGATGAACAGTATCAGAACACGCTTAATAATAAGCAAATAAAATTACAGCAAAATGAGATAAAAATAAATCAATATCTACTTAAAATCAAATCGGATAGCTTAGAGTTAGTTGCCGCTAATATAAAACTAAGTAATAGTGAGAAACAGAAAAATAGGACACAAGAACTGTTTGATCAAGGCATAAAGTCATTAACTGAACTAGAAAACAAAATACTCAGTTTCCAAGAGTCTAGAGCGAAAACAAACTACTTAGAAAATAAGCTGACAGAAAGCAAAAACGAAATAAAAAATCTAAAAAATAACACCTCTATAATTGTCAATGACTTCGATCAAAAGCTCGCTAAGCTCAGAGCAGAAAAAATGTCTACCCTATCTGAAAAATATAAGGCGGACGGCGAAGCAAGTAAGCTAGAAACGGTCTATAGTAACTATGATGTAAGATCAAAGTCATATGTTATTACATCGCCTATTACTGGTTATATAAGTGAAACTGTAAAACAAGGAATAGGAGAATACATCAAAGCCGGAGAAGATATCATGACTATAATCCCTGCAGATCTAAGACGTGCTGTAGAGATATTTGTACAGGCTAGAGATATTCCACTTATCCAGAAAAATCAGGAAGTAATGATACAATTTGACGGATGGCCATCTGTCGTGTTTAGCGGATGGCCTCAAAACTCTATAGGTACCTTTGCAGGGAGAGTTGCTGCTATCGATAATCAGATCAGTAAAGTCAAAAAAGGAAAGTATAGAATATTAATTATAGAAGATGCAGAACGTGATCCTTGGCCCGAAGAAATCTTAATAGGTGGTGGTGCCAGAAGTCTAATTTTACTAAAAAATGTACAACTATACTATGAAGTATGGAGACAGCTCAATGGTTTTCCACCAGATTACTACATAGAAGAAGAAGTAGATAAGGTAAAGAAGAAAGCAGCGATAAGAAAAATAAAATAATATGAAATTCTATTCTAGAAAATTAATAAAACCCGGAGATCTGAATGCTAATAATTCTCTGTTCGGGGGTGCTCTGCTACGATGGATAGACGAAGAGGCCGGGATCTATGCGATGACTAAGCTGGGAACGCAGAAAGTAGTTACAAAGTATATGTCAGAGATAGATTTCATAAGCTCAGCTAAGCAGGGAGATGTTATAGAAATAGGTCTAGATTTCAGTGCCATAGGACGCACTTCTATAAGTTTCAAGTGTGAAGTAAGAAACTTATTTTCTAAATCCACTATCATAAGTATTGAGAAAATAGTATTTGTAAATGTGGATGATAACGAACGACCAAGTCCTCATAATCTAACCTTACAAGATATACAACCGAGCTCAGTAAATATATAATGAAGAGACTACTTATTCCTATATTATCGTTTTGGCTCGTTACTACTTATGCGCAATCTACCGAGATCCTAAGTTATGATGACTATATAGAGATTGTCAAAAGCCAACATCCTTATCTCTACCAGTTAGATCTGCTAGATGATAAGTCTGATGCTTATCAGCTAAAAGCAAAAGGTGGTGTAGATCCCATCATAGACGCCGGATACAACACAAAGTCTTTTGATGATAAGAATTATTATCAGCAGTTCGACGGGAAGATAAAAATACCTACCTGGTATGGTATCGAGTTAGAAGCTGGTTATGAATATAATAACGGAATATTTCTCAACGACGAAAATACCTTACCTAGCAACGGTCTACTAAACGCGGGAATCATTATACCTTTAGGAAATGGTCTCTTCTATGACGAAAGAAGAAAGGTGCTGGATGAGGCTGAAATAATCCGGGCTGAAAATAATCTAAAGAAAATAGAAATAGAAAACAAAATTATTTTCGCTGCCACAAAGGCATATCTAGACTGGCAAATAAATTTTCAGAAGACAGAAATATATAGAAATGCCGTCATCATCGCACAGCAAAGGGTAGACAATACGATAGCATCTTTCGTGCAAGGGGATAAACCAGCTATAGACACTCTGGAAGCGACTATTTCTCTTAACAGTAGAAAGACGGAGTTACTCATAGCAGAGCAAGAACTAATTGCAAAGCGTATGGATATCAATCTATTTCTCTGGCAAGAAGGAATTATTCCACTGGAACTCACAGACCTAGTTCGTCCAGAAATCTTAGCGTTATCAAAGTGGCAAGAAGAAACTGCTAAACTACGACTAGAAGATAATCTTATAGAAAGTGTAACAGATCTGCAAGGATATGAGATCTATAATAGACAGTTAGATATAGATAGAAAACTAGCTAAAGAAAACAGAAAGCCAATTGTAGATCTAAAAATAAATCCTCTTCTCAGAATGAATGATCCAGATGTGCTTAACTACTCTTTCGATGATTATAAGCTGGGGGCTAATGTATATTATCCCATTTTTACAAGAAAAGCTCGTGGAGAACAAAAATTGATAGAAATAGAACAAGAAAATAATCGTCTTTCCATGATTACTGCCAGACAGCGTATCCAGAACCAAAGAGATATCATGTTCTCAGAAATTGCATATCTAGAGGATGCATCCGATATCTTAAGAAAGAATATACAAGATGCTGCTCGAATGTTAGAAGCTGAAAATATAAAATTAACTATCGGTGAAAGTTCTATTTTTTTAGTCAACTCTAGAGAAATAAAATTTCTAGAATTCCAAGAAAAAAATCTGAAGCTAAACAAAGAACTGCTCTTAAAAAGATTAGAGTTATTGTATCTTTTACAGCAATTTTAAATCCTTCTAAAACCTAGACCTAAGTAGTTTTCTTATTCCTAACTAGCCTGAACTAGTATAAAAGTAGCTCTTGTAAATCATATGAACGGTATAGACAACATACATACATTTATTTATTAAGTATTTCATTCTCCTCATCCGTTAGAAGCCTTGAATGAATTAGAAAACGAAGCCCTAAGGGTATTTCTAAGGAAAAGCTTGCTCCGCGACCCTCCGTTATATCGACCGTTAAGTGGGTATGTTTCCAATACGTAAATTGATCTTTGTTCATATAAAAATTTACATCATTTAATGTTCCCAGAAGCACATCACTATCATCTAGATACATATCCCCTTTCTCCAGAATCATGGGTGCAGATCCATCACAACAACCCCCGCTCTGATGAAAAATTAATTCACCATATTTTGCTTTTAACTGTTCTAAAACTTTAACTGCCTTTTCAGTAATCGCTACTCTTTCCATAATCTAAAGTTAATAAAGGCTGAATCTAGGTACGATTCAGCCTTTTATGTTGTTTTTATAATTTTATTTTCACTAAAAGAAACCTAATTTATTCTTATCGTACGATATTAGCATGTTTTTAGTCTGGCGATAATGGTTTAACATCATAACATGATTTTCTCTACCGAAACCAGATTTTTTATACCCTCCAAATGGCGCGTGTGCCGGGTAAGCGTGGTAGCAATTTACCCAGACTCTTCCCGCTTTTATAGCTCTTGGAATTTGGTAGAGCTGATGTGCATCCCTTGTCCATACTCCAGCTCCCAGACCATATAGTGTATCATTGGCAATTTCTAAGGCCTCCGCTTCATCTTTGAACTTAGTTACACATGCCACTGGACCAAAAATTTCTTCTTGGAATACTCTCATTTTGTTATGACCCTCCAGTATAGTTGGCTGAATATAAAAACCATTAGCAAGATCTCCTGGTAAATTTTTGACATCACCACCTGTTAATACCTTTGCTCCTTCTTCTTTTCCTATTTTGAAATAAGATTGTATTTTTTCGTATTGGTCGTTAGATGCTTGAGCACCTACCATCGTGTTCACATCATATGGATTGTCCTGAACTATAGCATTTGTTCTTTCTAAAACTCGTTCCATAAATGCATCATAGATATCTTCTTGCACTAAAATTCTAGAAGGACAGGTACACACCTCCCCCTGATTAAAAGCAAACAAAACTGCTCCTTCTATTACTTTATCTAAAAAAGCATCATCCTCATCCATCACTGAATTAAAGAAGATATTAGGCGATTTACCTCCTAATTCCATTGTAACAGGATTTAGGTTTTTAGAAGCATATTGCATAATTAGTTGACCCGTCGTTGTCTCTCCCGTAAAAGCTACTTTATTTACTTTAGAACTAGATGCTAAAGGTTTTCCAGCTTCTGGACCAAAACCATGTACGACATTAAAAACACCTGGAGGAAATACATCTGCTATCTTTTCCATTAATAATGTTGCAGTAGCAGGTGTTTGCTCTGCTGGCTTGATGACCACACAATTACCCGTAGCAAGTGCTGGCGGCACCTTCCACGATAACATTAACAGCGGGAAATTCCATGGAATAATCTGACCTACAACACCTAGGGGTTCTTTAATATTCATAGATAGTGTATGCTGGTCTAGCTCAGTAGCACTTCCCTCTTCTGATCGTATGCACGCTGCAAAATATCTCCAATGATCTACACTCAGAGGAATATCCGCGTTAAGCGTTTCTCTTATCGGCTTTCCATTATCGCAAGTTTCTACAATTGCAAATTCTTCCAGATTAGCTTCTATGATATCAGCGACTTTATTAAGTAAAGCAGCTCTCTCTGCAGCAGGCGTATTTCCCCACGATTCCTTCGCGGCATTTGCAGCATCTAATGCAAGCTCTACGTCCTCTTTCTGTGATCGAGGATACTGGGCTATCAGACTATTATCGATTGGCGAAGTGTTTTCAAAATACTGACCCCCTAGAGGTTCTGTAAACTTGCCGTTGATAAAATTAGAATATTTTTCTTTAAACTTTGGTTTAGAATAACCCATGTGCTATTATTTTTTAGTTACTAATAAATTTAAGTTTCCTAAAATAAATAAAATCTAACTTATTCCCTAGAACATATTCATCATACTCTTGAAAAAAACGCGCATTAAGGGACGAATAAATATATAATTCGTATTATTTAACATCATATCATTGATGAACCAATAGAAAACCCCACCACACCTTATCTAGAATAGAACCGTACTAAGTTCAGATTTTGCTGAGCTTTATATTTAATACCAATTCTAGTTTAGAATGACGGTAATTATTTATTTTGTTCTTCTTGTTCCTTCGTTAAAAAGCCTCGCCGAACCTATGGGTTCGCCTACGTTTTTTGCCTTGATCCATTTTGAACAATCCTAAATCCTTTTCCGTCATCTAAAAATAGAAATGGTATAAAAGAAGAATGTAGTTGCAGACGAAAAAGAAAAAGCATATTGATTTCCCAGTTACTGCGCGCGAAAAGCCTACACGATGTCTCGCTCTAGGTAAGTATTCTTATAAGATTAATGAAGTAGTAGAAGAATATAATCATAATGTTGCTATCAAAAACTTACCTAGGTGTATCACCACTAGACCAATTAATCCCGGTTCTAATTCCAAGCTCTATTCCATAGCTATATAAGTGTTCCTTAATCGGGGCATCAACTAACTTAGTAAAATGATATCTTAAGGTAGGTTGTCCATATATCTGAAAACCTTTGCTGAGCATATAACTAAGGCCAACAGATAATATTCCAGTTACTTGTATAGTATTAAAGTTTTGAGAGGCACTTCTACTAAAATTTACACTCGTATCTATATCAGTAATGGATTTACTTTTTGTAGTTAGATAAACCATGGGTGCAGCTCCTAATTCTATTAAAGGCCTCCACTTCTTGGTACCAAATTCAGTTCGTAGAATTACTGGAATCTCTAAAAACCAATACTCCCTCGATTGTTGGAGTTCTCTAGGGAGTGATGAGTCTGGCGTCCAGTCTCCATTAAAATCTACTTCACTTGGCCAGCGAAGATCCGTTTGCTTTTTATCTTGGTATCCTATTCTCGCGATTCGCAGACCAGACTTTAAAGACAGCGTCTTAGCTAATCTCTGGTTATAAGTAAAACCTAATCTACTACTTAACTTAGGTATTTCTCTAGTCTGCCGTCCTAGTAGAATAGATTCAGTAAATTCATTCTCAGTTTCTAAGGATAAACTACGATAAGAATTATCTATACTCATCATAAATTCTATGGATCGAATAAATTGTGCATTACCTATTTGTATAGATAGTAACAAGAGCGCTATAAAGATTGTTTTTTTCATTTTGATTGCTTTGCTAATGATGAAAATAGAATTTAAAATACAATAAAATTGTCTCTTAGTATATTTCTAACTTAATATTAATTTTTTTGTCAAGTTTTTATGATCCTATTAATTACATAACATATCGAATAAAAATATCTTGAAGAACTTTCTCAGGATCATGACATAAGCCGGGGTGTGTCTTAGAACTTTGGATAATTGTACTTCTAGAAGCAACCAACCATCTGAATCTTGAAGCCAATTCCAGCCCAGCAATTTTTCCTCCTTCAGGATTACCCGAACAAACCAGATCCCATGCTCTTAGATAATCTCTGATCATCTCTGTATCTATATCCTCTGAAAAAGCATTTAGCCTACGCTCGTCTAAAAGATGTTTTATACCCAAGTATTTTTTTCGTTTAGAAAATAGGATGACGCCTATATTTAGAAATTCCTCACGTTCCACCTTAGGGACTAGTCTTATTACCGCATACTCGTAGGTCACTTTATCTTGCATCTTCTGCTTCTTTTACCAGTAAATCGATATTAGCTAATTTCCCCATTAGAATTTCAATATAGGCGGCTCTCATTTCAGAAGAAGAAATAGTAACTGAATCATCGACTAACCAATCTTCAGGAATTAAAGCAATAATTTCTGATATTTTATTTCTATCCAGAATGGAACATATCTCATTTGCTGCTTGGTTTAACTCACTAGCTCTTTCTAGTAAAACATGATCTGCAATACTAGGGAAAGTTCTAGTAACATGTGTTTTCCAGCTGTCCCAGTTATGGTGGAAGTATAGACTAGCGCCATGATCTATGAGCCATAACTCTTTGTTCCAGTTTAGAAGATTAGTATTCTTAGCGGTTCGATCTATGTTTGTGATAATGCTGTCAAGTAAGACAACCTTAGAGGCTGATAATGCATCAGCAATAGATACTAAGGGATCGTAGGTAATCGCACCAGATAAGAAATGCAAACCTAGATTCAGCCCCACACTAAATTTTAAGAGATCTTGAATTTCTTCATCAGGTTCCGTTTTACTGAAGGAAGCATCGAGATTCATGAAAACTATTTCAGGCATGTTTAAACCTAATTCTCTAGCAAGCAGCCCTCCTACTAGTTCTGCAATCAAAGCTTTCTTTCCCTGTCCCGCACCTCTAAATTTTATAACATATAGGAAATCATCATTCGCCTGAACAATTGCAGGAAGAGACCCTCCTTCCCTTAAGGGTTTAAGATATTGGACTACATCTACTGTTCTGATTTCTATTTGGCTCATGTGCTTGAAGATAATTAGTAATATTTAATTGTCATTTTTTTTAGACTCCTCGACAACCATAATTATTTCTGTTTCATTAATTCCTTAAATTTCATGGCCCTAATTACATTTACTTTGGGAAATGGAATTTCCTCTAAGTTATTAAAGTGCTTATCTTTACTTACTAAGTATTTTGGATCACATGCTATTCATAGATTAGTTTTTAGGATTATACGAAGTTCTCTTATGGGTATTTGATAGCTTTTCTACCTCCTGATCATTCCAGTTATTTTTATCTCAGGCCTTATCGGCCATTTTAGTAATCTTATCTGCCAAATAGTTTACAATTAGCTTTTAAATTTCAAGCAAGTCACGCTCTTCTAATTTTCTCGAAAAAAGTTTTAAAATTTCTAACTGATGTTTATTCAAACTTCCTAACTGCGATCCAGAACTCATTTGATTAAATTTAGTGCTTTAAAAGAAATAATTAAATACAAGATACTACTTTTAAGGTTTTACTGCGTAATGTAATAACAGAGGAATTAAACTTAATTACTGATCAAAAAAGTATATAAAAGGATTATTCTAAGCTAGCATAGCTAAGATCTATCTAGAATAATACATATATAACTACACCGTTTCTTCCTCGGCTAACAATGCTTTCAGTTTCGTATAGACTCCATTCGTCCATCCGAAGCCATCTTGCACTGCATACTCTCCTCCTCCAGCTTCTAAGTCCATATCCACAACATTATATTTCTCTAACAGTCTTCCTGTGTTCTTGTATATACGCTCGTTAAGTGTCGTCCATCTTCTTGCGATTTCTAAGGCTAATGCTTTATGTCCATAATTCAGCAAGCCCTTCACTGCAATCCATTGCAGTGGTGCCCATCCGTTAGGCGCATCCCATTGTTGTCCTGTATCATGGAGGGAGGTAACAACGCCACCTGGTTGCAGAAAATGCTTTTCTACATAGACCGCAATACTATCAGCTTGTTCCTGAGAAACCATTTCTACAAACAAAGGATACATCATAGCAAGAGAAGAAACTCCAGTTCTTTCTCCTTTGACATAATTATAATCTTCTAGAATTCCCTCCGTAGGATTCCAGCATATTTCCATGAACTGTAACCTCGTATCCATTCTATCGTTATACAATTCTTCCTCTTCTGGCGTTTCGGCTAAGTCTAATAAAAAGGACTCCATTCCATACAATAAAGCATTCAGATCTATAGGGATAATTTCCGTTGTATTAATGCTACGCAAGCGTGTACCATCTGCTAACCATCTAGAGCTAAAATCCCAACCTGACTCACAAGCTGCGCGTATATGTCTGCAGGTAAGCGCAGGATCCGTTTTTACAAATTCTGTCAAAGTAGCATCCTCCCAGTATGACTCCGCTCGAGGTGTATCTTTCTCATCCCAGTACCGATTAACTTCCAGTCCGAAGGTCTCTACTAACCTATCTCCACTCATCCAGAATTTATATTCCTTCTGTATATATTTCTTATACTTTCTTAAGATAAAGTCTGTGCTATCTTGTGTCAATAGTTGGACCATCAGAAAAAAGAAAGGCGGCTGAGATCGGCTTGCAAAATAAGACCGATTACCATTAGGTATATGTCCACAATTATCTATCAAAAAAGCAAAGTTATCCAACATGTTTTCTATCATGCCTTTTTTCCCAGCTTCTAGTAAACCTAACATGGTAAAGTAACTATCCCAATAATAGATCTCTCTGTATCTACCACCGGGGACGATATAGGATTTTGGTAAAGCTATGAGGCTTGAATACTCATTGTCCGTTTCTGTATTTCTTGTGAGATACTGCCATAGATAAGCTATATGTTCTTCTATAGTTCTATCATCTTTCTGCAAAAAATTATCTGTAACGCTATCGCTTGCTTCCTCTGGTAGTGTAAAATTCTTATCCACAAAAGCTCTGAGATCAAAATCCTTTTCTCTCTTCTCTAATTCGTACGCATAACAAATCTCATGCGCGGGACGTAAGGCTGTAACATCTACAAAAGTTTTCCCATCTGAGAAAATTCTACTAGATTGGACGGCTATAAAAAGGTCTCCATATAAGTCTTCAGGCGATATAATCATTAACTTGGTATTTGCTTAGTCTGTAGTTTAAAAAAGATCAAGTATAAGAATTAGATATTATAAACAAAAGTAATCTATTTCCTGATTTAGATTCTCTAAAATATCCAGATGAATAAAACACATATTACTCCAGTAGTTTTTATAATATTATCGATATGGAATTATTCAGTATATGGACAATTTCACGTTGTAGATTTGATGGCTCCAGGCGAAGTAGGTTTATCGAAAGATTCTCTGGATAAGATGGATCTATATTTCCATAACTTGGTCGATGAAAAAAGACTAGCAGGTATACAGATAGGAATAATACGGGATAAGAAACTAGTACATTATGATACCTATGGGTATAACAATATAGAGCAGCATATCGCGCTACAAGATAAGAGTATATTTAGAATTTTTTCTATGACTAAGCCCATCGTGTCTGTCGCCCTGATGCAGTTGTACGAAGCAGGAAAATTTAAACTAGATGATCCCTTACATCTGTATATTCCAGCGTTCGAAAATATGCAGGTCTACCAAGATTCTGTCTTATCTCCAGCTAAGAACCCTATTCTTATCATAGACCTTCTACGGCATACCTCTGGATATAACTACGGCAATAGTGGCGATGTAGAACTCCGCGAATATTACAGAGCAGCTAATGTTTTTTCTTCTGTGACAAGTGAGGAGTTTGTAAAAAAACTGAGTACCGTTCCCTTGCAGTTCGAACCTGGGAGCGACTGGCAATATGGATTATCTACTAATATCTGTGGGTATCTTATAGAAGTACTTTCAGGTCATTCGCTGGACCAGTATCTGAGTAAGTTTATACTAGAACCCTTACAAATGAATGACACACACTTCCAACTGCCAGAAGATAAGGTCTCAAGATTTACCGTAGGTTATAGATGGAATGAGGATGGAGGTCTTTTCGTATCAGAGCGAGCAGATAGTAATCGTTATGTCAATGAAGTAAGCTTATATAACGGAGGAGGAGGTCTTGTCTCCACTACCATGGATTATCTGAATTTCTGTCAGATGATGCTTAACAAAGGAACACTAGGCGATGCCAGAATATTAGAAGCTGAAACTGTAGAACTCATGCTTGCTGATCATCTGCAATCTACTAGAGATCACCAGGAAGAGAGACTAAGATTACCGATGGGCGAAGCAAGTTTTGGATTAGGTTTTGCCATCCGTGGTGAACGGGTAGATGCCTTAGAAGAAGTATATGGATGGGGCGGAGCAGTAGGAACTTATTTTAAGATAGATGTAGAGCACAACTTAGCCTATGTGATGATGATACAACTTTCACCCCATCGTCACTTAGAATTGCGAAGTAGGATACAGGAATTTGTTGATAGCTCTGTAAAGTAGAAACATGGATGAGATGCATGGATGGAGGATTCGTACGAACTTTCTGATTATGGACTACATAGTGATTAGAGCCTCGCGTAAAGGATAAGAAGTAAGCACCATAATGTAATGGAGGTGCTGTGCGTAGCACCGAAGCGAACGCGGAGTACTGGATAGCCTGACCCAAAGGGAGACGCCCAAATAAACGTACTGTAAAGCGTATTATAAATATTAATCATATTAGCAATAATTATAATATGTCGTTTTAATCCAATAAATTTGGTGTTTTATACGTATTATGATAAGTACAATAGATAAAAATACTACCCATAATTTTTTAATCAAGAAAATGTAAGCATGAGTACACGCGTAAATTCATGGATTAAATGGCTTTGGGTATTGGTTATAGTAGGAATTCTTTTTGCTATGGCGCTAGTCGTTCTCGTTTCTTATACCAAGATGCCGGATACACAAGAGCTGGAGAATCCGAAATATGAGCAAGCCTCGATTATCTATTCTAGAGAAGCGGAAAGGGAGGAGATCGGAAGATGGTTTAGCTATAACAGGCAGTGGGTGGATGAGACTGAAATCAATGATCATATTGTCAATGCGCTAGTCGCTACAGAGGACGAACGATTTTTTGGTCATGCGGGGATAGATCTAAAAAGTACTTTGCGGGCCGTAATATTTATGGGTAAAAAAGGTGGTGCTAGTACGATAACTCAGCAACTTGCCAAGTTATTTTTCACGCCTCAGCCCGGTAATTCACTGAAGAGAATATGGCAAAAACTGAAGGAGTGGGTCATCGCTACAGAGTTTGAAAAAAGATATACGAAGCAGGAAATCATTGCGATGTATCTTAACAAGTTTGACTTCCTATACGATTCTCATGGTGTTGCTGCTGCATCTAATACATACTTTGGTAAAGACCAGAAAGATCTTAATATAGTAGAGTCGGCAACCCTAGTAGGTATGCTGAAAAATCCTGACCTCTATAATCCAAAAAAATATCCTGATAATTCGCTGCGAAGAAGAAACGTAGTCCTGAACCAAATGAGGAAAAATAATTTTCTCAGTGAGGACGAATACAAAAAACTAAATGCTGAAGTCTTAGATAACACTAATTTTAAGCGGTCGGTACATTACGATGGTTCCGCCCCATACTTCAGAGCTTCCCTTTCTAAATATGTCAATAAGATACTTTCTGAAAATAATATTACTAAGGCTGATGGAACAAGTTATAATATCTACAGAGATGGTCTAAAAGTATATACTACGATAGATATGAAAATGCAACGCCATGCTGAAAAAGCGATGCGTAATCATATGAGTAATCTCCAGAAAAGATATTTTACTGTATGGAAAGGTCTAGATCCGTGGACCTACGATGCCGATAAAAATCAGAGGGATATAAGAAAGAATAATCTCAATAGACTTATAAGAGAATCTGAGCGATACAAGCAACTGAAGCAGGTCTATATGTCGGAAATATTTTCTAAGATTTCTGATGCTTTTCCTGATGCTAGACATAGGGATGCTGATGTCAATAGAATGATGCAAGAGGCCCAAAAAGAAGGTCACCTAAAAAAGCTGGTAAGTCGTAAAGTAATCACCAAGAAACAGTCACGGACCTACAAGCAAATAATGGAAAGTTCGCAATGGTCTGAGCTAGAGAGCCAGTGGATAAAGCTCAATAAAGCCACCAGAAATGCGTTCAACAAAAGACAGAAAATGCAGGTCTTCAGTTATGAAGGTAATGGAGAAGAGACTAAGGAAATGACGCCACTAGATTCTATAAAATATCATAGAATGCACATGCAGCTGGGTTCTGTTTCTATAGAACCTTCTACAGGTTTTGTGAGAACGTGGGTAGGTGGTATCGGCAATAAATACTTTAAGTATGATCACATCCGATCTAACAGACAGGTGGGCTCCACTTTCAAGCCGTTTATCTACGGAACTGCGATTTCCCAACAGGCGAAGTCGCCCTGCGAACGTATACGTGATATACAGTACAGTATACCTGCTAATGATGCTAATTTCGGTCTTATAAAATCTTGGTCGCCCTCTAACTCCAGCGGTAAGTTTTCTGGAGAATCCGTTACCATGTTAGAAGCGCTGAAGCGTTCTCTAAATTCTGTATCCGTCAAGTTAATGATAGAACTGGGTAATACCTCACAAGTTGTAGACCTTGCGGCTTCCATGGGTATAGAAAGAAAGAAGATACCTAACTACCCTTCTATATGTCTAGGAACACCAGAAGTATCTGTACTAGAAATGACAGGAGCCTATGCAACATTTGCTAATGATGGTGTATATACTAAACCAGAGTTTGTAGAACGTATAGAAGACAAAAACGGTAAGGTAATCTACAATGCTGTACCTGAAAAAAGTAGAGCCCTAAACTCTAAATATAATTATGCAATGGTCGAGATGCTGAAATATGCAGCCAGCTTCGTAAAAGATAAACTAGAGATAGAATTTGGTGGTAAAACTGGAACGACTAACGATTATGTCGATGGATGGTTTATGGGTATCACCCCTGAACTTGTTGTAGGTACATGGGTAGGAGGAGAGGATCCGTGGATCCGGTTTCTATCTCTTGCTGATGGACAAGGGGGTGTTATGGCAAGACCTTTCTTTATAGATTTTATGCAACGTGTAGAGGGCGATAAGTCTATACCCTTCAACTCGCAAGCTCAGTTTCTTATCCCCCAGGAGGATCTTCTAGTCACAGATTGTAGTCAGTATGATCAGATCATAAGAACTTCTACACCACAGAAAAAGGTCATCAGTAAACCTAATGATGAAGAATTCGAGGAAGAGGAGTTCGAAGAGGAAGAGAGTGATGAATTCGAGGAGGAAGAGCTAGGAGAAGAAGGGTAAGATTATAATACTTTGTAAATCATGGTCTAATGTGCTTCTGTCTTTAGTAGAAATAATCACTTAATTTTAGCACCATATTGCTTTGGTCTACGTTATAAGTCTGTGAAGTGTACACTACTATTATTATTCTCTTTATATGTCAATGTGACTATTGCTCAGCAAGATAGTATTACCGTATATTATTTTATGGGTGAGGACTGTCCTATCTGTCAAGATTACAGTACGCTTATGGTGGACTTATATGAAGAATACAATACAGAATATATATCTTTCGTGGGTCTATTTCCTAATCGCTATTCCACTACCAAAGGAATAGACAATTATCAAAAAAAGTACGCCATTCCCTTTCCACTTAAGCGAGAATTTTTTCAGACTAAAACTAAATTATTCAATATAAAGGTAACGCCAGAGGTGGTAGTCTATAATGAAACACAAGCAAAGATGATCTACAAAGGGCGCATCGATAATATGTATGCTAGGGTAGGAAAAAGAAGGCGTGTTGTGAATACATCAGAGTTAGAAGATGTGCTGGCCGAAATACAGAAAGGAGCGTTTATAGAATATTCTGAGACGGTGGCTGTGGGATGTTTTATTACATTGGAGTAGTTATAACTTAAGTAAGCCTGCCTCTGCTTGTAGACACAGAAAACGCTCGCTTACTTTATCTTGTTAGTCCTCCTAGTGTAAAAGTCATTTAATAAATCAATTATTTTTTCTGCGGTTATTTTTAGATAGTCGACATCAAAGAGTCTTCTTTTGAGCCAAAAATGGCCACTCAGATAGCCCCATCCAAGGTGATCATTCAGTCCAGATCTCACGAATAATGCTTCCGAGTTTCTCAATATCCATTGTTCTACTTTATCCTTTTGTTGTTCTTTGTCATCTATGTTCATCAGGTCTACTATTTCTTTACATTTAGCCTTGCTCAGTTCTATCGATCTTTTAAATTGTTCAATATGGATATTACTTTTTCTGAATGTATGCTCACCCGGTTCTACATTAAGGTGTGGATAATAAACTAGATCATTTTTAATAACTCTATATCCACTGTTAATAGGTTTTACATCACACCCTTCTGAAATAGTTACAAAAAAAATAACAGCATCTGAGTTTTTAATGGTCAGAGCTTTTCGTATTCCTGAATCATCTATAATATACTTATGATAATATCTGGATTCATTTGTTTCTATAAGCCTATCCATATTATTAAAAACGAAAGTATCTACCATCGCCTTATCAGATCCTAATTTTCTATAGATAAAGGTGTAGTTTTTATTATCATCCGCAATATACTTTGCTTCAATAATTTTGTCTGACATGATACACAAATCTATAAGAGAAAAACTTACCCCTATCTCGGCGTTGACAGGCAAGGAACATAAGGTCATAAATATAATAAGGCTAAAAGTGAAGTTCATCGTAGAGTAATTATATGTTATACTAGGAAGATGCATGTGAGTATCGAAAGGGTGTGTGGGACTGTAGTTCCTATTATTTCTTTAGAAATCATTTTTGCAATGCCATAATTTACGCTTAACTTAGTCCTAAGATTATTGTACTGTTATGCAAAATAAATAATTTTTCCTATTAGGTAAATTTCGATGTTATGGCCGTTAAAATTCAAGAGCAAAAATTCAAACTACATCAATTATCTGAGAAAAGGCTCGCTTCGTCTTATCCGCAAGATATGGTTATTGTGGCGGAAGGAGACTCTTGGTTTAACTACCCACTAAAAAAGGATGTTATAGATCAGTTGGTATCAAAGGGCTATGCTATTAAGAATTTTGCAAACCATGGAGACACCTTAGAAAATATGATCTATGGTTCTAACTATAAAACCACTGGTAATACCATTGTACACAAAGGACCTGTTTCTCTACAGATGACCCTTACTGCTATCAGAAACCTAAAACCAAGGTTTTTTCTTTTCAGTGCCGGAGGCAATGACATAGTAGGTGCTAATCTAATACAGTATCTGAAACACAAGTTTTCTAAATCAGGAAAACTACTAGATGAAAAAATCTTCCAAGCTAAGCTAGACAGTATGAAGGAGTCTATGGAATTTCTAATAGAAAGCGTCGTCAATACAAATCCTAAGTGTCATATACTGATGGATGGTTACGACTATGCTAAGGTTACAGGCAAAGGATATTCCTTCATTGGTATAAGACTAACAGGACCATGGATACAGCCGGCCATGGGCGCTAAGGCCATTACAAATTCTAATGACCAGAATAAAATTATTAAAACACTTATTGACGGATTTAATGAGATGCTGAAGGACTTAGAATCCCAATACCCCAACTTTCATTTTATAGACCTCCGCGGTTATTTCCCTCACATAAATTCTTGGGATAATGAGATACATCTAAAAGCTAGTGGTTACAAAAAAGTAGCGGAATTGTATGATAAAAGGATGTGTAAAATTCTAAATTATAATCCTATAATAAAACATAGTGATAAGCTTATTGTGTGAAGGAACAAATATTCCATAAATCATTATAATCCCTTAATCCTGAAAATCCTGATTCAGAAAGATGAAAAGCTTAATACTATACAACGATCCGATTTTCTATTCTTTCCCCTTCCCTGCTACCACAACAACAATCTCTCCCTTCACCTTTCCTTTTTCTGTATAGTGTTGGTGTAAATTTGCAAGTTCATCCGTCGTGATTTCTTCATGGAGTTTGGAAATTTCTCTAGCGACACAAGCCAGTCTATTTCCTCCGCAATGCTCTATGAGTTGGGTTAAGCATTTGACAATTTTATGTGGAGATTCGTATAGTACAAATGTGTGTTCTAGCGTAGCAAGAAATTTAAGTCTAGTCTGTCTACCTTTCTGCGGTGGTAGAAAACCTTCGTAATAGAAACGATCACAGGGAATTCCTGAAGCAACTACAGCTGGGATCATAGCTGCTGGACCTGGTAGCACCGTTATTTCTAACTTGTTCTGCACAGCTGCTCTAATGAGTAAAAATCCTGGATCCGAAATACCTGGAGTCCCTGCGTCGGATATTATGGCTATGTTTTTCCCTTGCTGTAATTCTTCTATATGTCTAGCAGTCGCACTATGTTCATTATGCGCATGATAGGAGACTAATTTGACATCTATACCATAATGATTCAGTAATTTCTTACTCACCCTTGTGTCCTCAGCGAGGATATAATCTACATTTTTAAGGGTTTCCACCGCGCGATACGTGATATCCGCTAGATTTCCTATGGGCGTTGGTACTACATAAAGCATTATCTTATAATTTTAAGTAAGTCCAGAGTCTACCATGAAACTGGTAAAAATCAAGCTCACTGCGACAATAAAGCTTAAAAATCCGTTAATTCCCGCATTTTACAGCACAACTTGGCAAAAATATGAGTCTTATTATCGTTACGAATAGACAATATCGAAGGTTAATATTAATAATTTACTTGAAATAGTAAAAGAAGGCAAGCATATAAGCTTAGGAAATACTCTTATAAGTGTAAATGTTCTATTTTTGCAGTACAACTAAAGCATACTTCATATATGAAGGAGATAAAACGACAGTTCTTAACATTAGCTATTATCACGATTTCTACCGTAGGATACACTCAGGTATTTAACGATGAGTGCATTACTGCTACCGCCCTAGGAAATGTGGCAGATTATTGCTCTAACGATACCGATCTAGATAATAACGGAGCAACCGCATCAGCAGATGCCGTTCCCTTCTGTTGGTTTGGAGGATCTCAGGCAGATATCTGGTATACATTTGTTCCGACAGCTACAGCGGTATACATTAATCTTGACGGATCTCTTGCTAATGCAGGACTAGTAAATCCTTCTATCGTTGTATATGAGGGTACGTGTTCGACGCTCAATGAACTTGCTTGTAATTCTATAGGTACAGGAACTTCTGTTGCTGACCTAACTTTAGTAGATCTTACAATAGGTCAAATATATTATCTCAGAATAGATGGCGAAAATGGAAGTAAAGGTCCATTCCGATTATGTATAAATTCTTTCTTCCCTGTCCCAAGTCCAGAATCTGATTGTCCCGATGCTGTAGTCTTATGCGATAAATCACCATTCCAAATAGCCAATTTAAATAGTGCTGGTAATATCCAAAACGAACTTACTGGGCCCTGTGTTGATGTAAGTCAAAATCAAAATACTGAATCAGCTTCTGTATGGTATACATGGACATGTAAAGATCCGGGTACACTTACATTTACCTTGACACCTAATAACGTCAATAGTCTAGATGAAGATTTAGATTTTGTAGTATACGAATTACCAGGTGGCCTCTCCGATTGTAATAATAGAGTAGCTCTTAGATGCATGCTATCCGGAAGAACAAGTAATGTAAACAGTGATCCTTGTTTTGGCCCTACAGGTTTAATGGAGGGGGAAACTGATATATCGGAAACTGCAGGTTGTTCCACTGGAGATAATAACTTCGTAGCACCCTTAGATATGGTAGCCGGCGTTTCTTACGCGCTAATAGTAAATAATTTTTCTGAATCTGGTTTCGGGTTCGGAATAGAATTTGGTGGAACTGGAACTTTCGAGGGACCAGAACCTGATTTTGACATTACTGCTGTGCAAGCTTTTGAGTGTGATAAAACCGTAATATTCGATGATCTTTCTACATCTGCAACTGATGCAATTGTTAGCTGGACATGGAACTTCGGTGTAGGGGCAACGCCTATTTCTGCATCAGGACCAGGACCGCATGATGTGATCTATGAGTCCTTCGGTGACAAAGTAGTGGCGCTTACGGTAGAAAGTAGCAGAGGATGTTTAGTGACTAAGGTACTAGATATATTTGTAGAAGCTTGTTGTGATGATTTTTCCCAACTAGATATTTCTGCTACAACATCTGACTTTGGATGTTTTGGTCAGACGGGCCAGATATTTACAGAAGGTTCACTAGGTTTTCCTCAGTATAACTTCAGTCTAGATGGTATAGACTTTATCCCTAATACAACCTTTAATAATCTACCTGCTGGAGACTATCTTATCTATATACAAGATATCAAAGGATGTATAGATAGCACCTTCGTTAGCATCACAGAACCTCCAGAAGTTACAGTAGAAGCAGGTGACGATCAGGAAGTAGACCTAGGGTTCGGAACAGATATAGATGCAGATCATCAGAATGGAATAGGAATGGTGACTTATATGTGGTCTCCACCAGAAGGGCTCAGTTGTACGGACTGCCCTGACCCAGATGTAATACCGCAAGGTAGCACAACATACACCGTAACCGTTACAGACGAGAATGGATGTACAGCAACAGATCAGCTTATCATAACGACTAATATTATACGACCCTTTTATGCACCTAATGTCTTTTCTCCTAACAGAGATGGGTCTAATGATTTCTTTAATTTATTTGCTGGACCAGCTGCATCGGGAATGGAAGAGCTCACTATATTTGATCGCTGGGGTAACATCATGTTTGACAGTAGATCCGTAATTCTCAGTGATCCTAATGATGGGTGGAATGGCCGGTTCAATGGTGAACTTTTACAGCCCAATGTCTATACCTGGCTAGCGAAAATACGTTGGCTAGATAATGTCGTTATAGATTATTCTGGCACTGTAACTTTAGTCAAGTGATCCGTTTATATTTTCTTATCATATTTTCTCTTTTCCTTTCTTGTACGAATGAGGTACAGGATATCAATGCACTCTTTACAGATCAGGAATTACTCACAGAAGTTGCGACGGATGTAGAAATATTGTATAGTGATTCTTCTTACGTACGTGTAAAAATAGAAGCTCCTAAAATGATCCGGCATCTAGAGAATAAAGAAAACGTAGAAGAGTTTCCAGATGGTGTAAATGTTACTTTCTATAATGAAGCAGGCAGAGCACAGAGTTGGTTAGAAGCTAATTATGCTATCCGTAAGGAAAAGGAAGGTAAGGTGTATGTCAAAGACGATGTTCTAGTATACAACAAGAAAGATGATAAGATGAGAACCTTAGAACTTATCTGGGATGAAAAAGAAAAAATTATACATACTGAGAAGCCAGTATTGATCATGCAACCTTCGCTGGGAGATACCTTGTTTGGTTTTGGTGTTGTAGCCAATGAAGATTTTTCTAGATTCGAAATTAAGAAGAAGATGTCAGCCATTAAAAAATTCGACGGATTATTAGAAAAAGAATCTTCTAAGAATACTAAAGCTACTTCCGGAGAAAAGCCTACCTTAAATCAAAGAAACTAATATACATTGGGACTTATATTTTTAATCATATTTTTTCTCTTGCTTTCAGCCTTTTTTTCCGGATCTGAAATAGCATTTATATCTGCTAGTAAACTGGGTGTTGCAGTAAAGCAGGAAGAGGGGGATAAGAGAAGTTCTATAATCAGTAAGTTCTACGATAGACCTAAAAAATTTCTTGGAACCATGCTTGTAGGAAATAACATAGCCTTAATAGCATTTACCTTATTTGCCTCACAATTTACAAGTAAGTTCCTATTTCCTGATTTTTCTGATGGGCCTGCCTTACTTTTGTTAAATACTTTACTGACTACAATTGTGGTCCTAATATTCGGAGAGTTTCTGCCTAAGACACTTGCTAGATTATTTGCCAACAAGTTTATCTATGCCATGGCATATCCCCTTAGTTTTTTTAAGTCTGTCCTAAGCATACCTACCAGCATGATGACTATGTTATCTAACACCTTACTTAAGTATGTTTTTAGAGCACCCTTGGATAAGATAGAAAAAGAACTTACACGATCAGATCTAGAGCACTTCATAGATTCCAATCTCAGCGAAGAAGATACTACTGTAGATAAAGAAATCCTGACCAATGTCCTTACCCTGAACCAGCAAAAAGTAAGGGATATTATGATCCCTAGAACAGAGGTCGTTGTCATAGATCAGCATGCAACACCTAAAGAAACACTAGAATTATTTCAGTCCTCTAAGCACTCTAGAATTGTAGTTATAGATGGCGACATAGAGAATGTAATAGGTTATATACATCACCAACAGCTGTTCGAACAACCGAAGAAAATAAAAAATATAAAGCTAGAAATACCCTTCGTTCCAGAGGCGATGAATCTTAAGGATCTTATGCTCGAGTTTATTCGTGATAATGTAAATATAGCTTGTGTTGTCGACGAGTTCGGTGGTATGGTAGGGATACTTACCCTAGAAGATATCCTAGAAGAGATTTTTGGAGAGATAGAAGATGAGTACGATGAAGGTATCTTTATAGAAGAACAGATCAGCAATCACGAGTACTTGTTCTCTGGTAGATTAGAGATCGATTATATTAACGAGAAGTACGAACACTTAGATATCCCTGAAGGAGAATACCAGACCCTCTCTGGTTATATCGTGATGACCTCAGGGACTATTCCCGAGTCAGGTGCAGAGGTAGCTTTCGACAACTATACATTCGTTCTAGAGCAAGTCAGTGATACAAAAATAGAAACAATACGTGTTTTCAAGAAAGAGGAAGAAGTCGTAGATTAATTGCGAGTTACATATTTCTTAGAGTCATTTCATCTTCAATGATTGACAAGAATTTGAATATTAGTATTTTTGAATCGTGTTCAGCTTTTTCTCTTGACTTGAGAATTGTAGTGCATCCATCAATTCATTCTTCAATTCCGTATGTCTATTCCTGTGAAGCTGACCCACCTATTCCTGTAAACTGACCCACCAAGAGTTAGATAAAAAAAGAAAAATACGAAGTGGAAGTAAACAAAGCCTAATCTTGATAAAAGAATAAGATTATGGCCTATAAACCAATTCGTATGGGTGTAGTAGAAAAAGTAATAGCCTATCACAAAGAAGGAGTAGCGAAAAGAAGTATAGCACGGTTGCTGAACCTAACTAGAAACACAGTTAAGAGCTATATATATCGTTATATGGAACAAAAAGCCTTATCGGAATCCGAGGACGAACATGGTCATTATAGTTCCTCTCATCTGAATGATAAAACTAGACAAGACTATCTAGAAACTGAATTACCTAGGCTAGTATCAGAGTTAGAAAGAGTAGGTATAACAAGGTATTTGTTGTGGCAAGAATATAAGCAGAAAAATCCTAAAGGATATTCCTATAGCTTATTCTGTCAGCACATAAAGGACTATAAGTATAGGGTCAATACAACGATGCGGCTAGAGCATAAAGCAGCCTATCGTCTGACTATAGATTTTGTGGGAAAGAAGATGAGCTGGTAGACAAAAATAGCGGAGAGATAAATTATTGTGAAGTATTAGTATGCACCCTTCCTTATTCAGGATATACTAATGCGTGTGCTTTAGGATCTCAAAAACAAGAAGATTTTGTACAAGGGATCAACAAGTGTTTACGCTACCTTGGAGGGAGTCCCAAAGTACTACTAAGTGATAATTTAAAGAGCTATGTGAGTAAGCCTGATCGCTATGAACCAAGCTTTACAAATTTATGTCAACAGTTGTCAGCACATTACCAGATAGAACTTGAGGCAACCGGAGTAGCAAAACCAAAAGACAAAGCTCATGTGGAAAGACACGTAGCCATAGTGTACAAGCAAATTTATGGACCCCTGAGAGACAACAATATCAGAGGCGCAAAAAATATTCTTAATTATAAAAATGAAAAATGAATACACAAGCAAGTTTGCAATTAATGTAGACAATGAAACTAACAGGAATGGCAGCATCCTATGAAGCCATAATATTTAAATTTTCTAATTCGATGTTTTTTTATGGTCTAATTTTATCTGAATCCATACCATCAAGTTTCGGGTGAAAGTCAATTGCACCGGTAGAGTACATAGATTAAGAATGGGGTTTGAATGATAAGCAAGTGATTATAATAATTTTTTAGTAGACAGACATGCTGCTTATTTTAATAACATACATAAATCATTTACTGATCAATGCAAGCTTTTTCAATGTCTTGAAGCTTAAATTATATTATCACACTTGATCATGATCTCTTTGGTATAGTAAAATAGAAACAGCTTCCTTGGTCAGCATTAGTTAACCAAATCTGCCCACCCATTTTGTTTACTAACTTTTTGCAAAAGGCAAGTCCGAGTCCACTGCCTTCGTATTCTGCCCGATTATGGAGCCTTTTAAACATTTCAAAAACTGACTCGTGGTATGCGGTATCGATACCTATGCCATTATCTTTTACACAAAACTGATGAAAGCCATCTATTTCACTATAAGTGACATCTACCTGAGGTTCTTCATTTCGATTATACTTTATTCCGTTTATGATAAGGTTTTTGAACACAAGTAAGAGTTTAGTCCTGTCACCATTTACATTGGGTATAGCTGTAGAAATATTTATACGAGCATTTTTAGTTTTGACTTCATAATCCAATAATTCTTCAACATCCAACAATACTTTTTTAGTATCAACTTGCCTAAATGGAATGTTCTGAGATCCATCTTGCGAGATTTCTAAGACATCTTCTATTAAATTATTCATATGCATAGCATTCCTTTGAATTAAGGAAGCATATTCTTTAAGATCATTTTTAGAATTAGGCTTTTCGAGATTTCGCTCTAACAATTGTGAGAAGCTTGATATATTTCTCAGGGGCTCTTTTAAATCATGAGATGCAATATGAGCAAATCGTTCTAACTCCATATTGGACTCTTTAAGTTCAAGATTCGTTTTCTGTAGTTCTAAAGTTTTATTATTTACTTTTTCTCCTAATTTCTTATTAAAATGTCTTTTTTGACGATTAGCTCTGTATAGTAGAATACTTATTGTAGATAGTAAAAGAAGTAAGAGAGTTGTAATAACTACAATTTTTTTTTGTTGATTTGATATAAGTTCAGTTTTCTCTTGTTCTGATCGGAGATAATAATTCTCCTTCTCTTTCTCTTTTAGATTGTACTTTACATCCAGTCCATTAATAATCTTAATCTTTTGCTCGCTAAAAATAGAATCTTTGATAATCATTGATGCCTTATAGTTTGCAATAGCTTTATTGGATTGGCCCGTTTTCTCATAGGTTTCTGCAGCAGCAATATGAATGTCCAATAACAGACTTTTTTGAGTATTCTCCTCTCTATAATTTGTTAGTAGTTCTTCTGTAATTTCGAGTGACTCCTGATATCTTGACATTTCGATTAGCAATTGTACAAGTTCAAATTTTGTGGCAATTAATTTTCCTACATCTAAACTACTAGAAGTTAGTTCTATAGCTGACAGTAATTTTTCTTCTGCTTCTGAGTATTTTTTTTCTGCCTTTTTAGAAAGAGCAAATTGCCTCAACACATAGGACTGATGACTGGCATTGTATGCTTTGGAAAGGGAAGAGGTATAATACTCATCAGCCAGGATGTAGTTTTCTGCTATTTTAGCTTGGTTAGCAAGATAAAGATCAGGTATATAATGTAAATTAGTGTCACTACTTCTTTTAGCCACCTCTACTGATTTTACATAGTAGATATCTTCTTTCTCTGCATCACCAAGGGCAAGAAAAACATTAGAAATATTCTCAAGAATAAGAACATTCATATAATCTTGTTCATTTTCTTCAGCATATGGCAAGGCCTCAAAATACAGTTCCAATGCTCTATCATACAAGCCCAAATTATAATAATTGTAGCCCAAATTATTCGAAATAGCAAAAATAGATCTATCTTCATTTATTGATTTTGCAATTTCTAATGATCTATTGTTATGCTCTATGGACATTAGACGATCTCCTGTCCTATTGTAATATAGAGCCATATAAATGAGCGAATTAACTAATCCTTTCTTGTAATTAATCTTCTCAGATCTATCATATGCATCTTTTGCATATGAGTATGATTTATTTATATCAATTCGATTGAAGGCCTCACTTAATTTAATCACCAAATCAATAATTGCAATTTCGGAAGTCTCTTCTTTTAGTTGCGCCTGTAATTCTTCTATAGTATCATCAAAAGCTCCGTATATTCTAGTTAAAAGAATAATGGAAAAAAATATAATCCAACTTAGTTTCAGCATGAACCTATACTTATTAATTTAAGGAAACCTCTATAAATCCAAAATTATCTTAAGATTTTAGCTATTGGCTATAGTGTTAGAAATCCATTTAGTAAAATCTTTGATTTTTCTTATAAACTGTGACTTATTAGGTGAATGCAATCATGCTAAATTAGCTTTTTTCATTCATTCTCTCTAAATATGATCTATCAAATTAGAATCTGTTTTCGTTATCCAGACATTAAATATAAAGATCACATTATGTTGTAAGCCACAATCTTTAATCCTATTCGTACTTCTGCTATTTGCATTTCTATTGATCTAATCTCAAACTCCGACATACATTTTTTCATGTGCCCGAACACATGTTCTAAAAATACTCGTATTCTTGACCACGAGCTATTGGTCTTTCTCTCTTGCTCATTCATTGATTTACCTCTATGTCCTTTTAAATATATCCTGCTTTTTTATTTTCGCTTTCTTTATAATCTTATAATTTTAACTGTCCTGATTCCTTAAGCTTTTCTTGATAAGCCCTAATCGTTTTTTCATCGGGATTCCTTGATTCTTTTTATTCCTAGGAAATTTTTAAAACTACTTCTCTCTGCTATCAGAAATTTCATCGTTTGGTCCCCACGATTGTAAAGATGCTGAAGTATTAAAACCTTGAACATCATAACTATATCATGCGAGGGCGACCACCCTTACTTTCAATGATCTTTACTTGTCTTTATCAGATTTACAGGGAATTTAAGTTCAAATAAACTGCCTTCACCATTTTTAGTCCTAAGGAGAATATCCCCATTCATTTTTTTCATAATTTTTTTTGATATAGCTAAGCCTAGACCCGTACCTTCATATTCACTGTGATTATGCAACCGAGCATACATAGTAAAAATCTTATCCTTATGATCTTGTTTTATTCCGATTCCGTTATCCTCTATAAATATTGAATAATAAGCACCTTCCTGGGAGGATGAAATTTTTATAACTGGTTTTTCTGACTTATTGTATTTTATTCCATTTTCAAATAAATTTTGAAATAGCGCAACTAATGATGAGTGATGAGCTACTATAGTAGGAAATGGTCCTTCCTTAATTATTTTAGCCCTCTTCTCTGAAATATAACTTGATATTGATTGCTCTATCTCTTCAAATAATTTATTTAAATCTATTTCTACTAATTTGATTTCTTGATTTGCAAGCTGCGAATATTCTAATGTGTCAGTAATCAAATTATTTAATCTCAGTCCTCCTTGTTTAATAAAAGAAAGATATTGGTGAGATTTATTTCCCTCTTGATGGGTCAACTCTCTTTCAAGAAGATTTGTAAAATTTAATATATTTAGTAGTGGTGTTTTAAGGTCATGGGAGGCTATGAATATAAATCTTTCTAATTCCTCGTTTGACTGTTCCAATTCTTTATTTGTAAATTCTAGGTCATTTTTATTTTCTTCTAATAAGCTATTTATTTTCTTATATCGGAGATTATTAAATAATTGAAGAATAAGAAAACAGAAAATAAATGCAAGTGCAGTCAACATTAAGAATGTATTTTTTTTCCTCTTCTCAATATCACCTATCAACTCGAAATTTTCCTGTACTAACATTTTGTTAAGATGCTTTTCTTCAATATCAGAGTAAACAGTTGCTATATTCTTTCTTTCAATTCTTTTATTTTCCATTATCAATTTCTCATAATACTTAACCGTATTATCTATATCATTTTGTCTTGTGTAGTATTTCGCAGAATATTCAAAGGCCTCCTTTGTGAAAGATCCTTTTACTGCAATTAAATCATCTGGTAAAATAGCTTTATCCTTAAGTCCACTTTTTAAATAATGCAAGTTTTTTTGAATTAAATAAAAAGTCCCCCAAATGCTTTGGCATGCATTTGTTTCATCACAAATTTTATCTGCCTCATTTATTAATTCTATACATTTTTCATCTGCACCTATCTGGCTGTAGAATTTTAAGACCTCTCCTGTAGCATTTAATATCATATAATTAATATTAAGCTCTCTAGCTGCAGATAACGACTTCTCAAAATAAATTCTTGCCTGTTCAGTATTTCCTAATTCATTATTACTATTGGCGATATTAAAATAATCATAAATAAGGTTATTTAGCCTATCCGTTTTGTTTGTTAGTTTCAATGAATATTTACGTGCCTTCTCTGCATACTCTAAGGCTTTGTCGAAATTTTCATTAGTGTAATAGACAAGTGATATATTACCTAATGGCATTCCTGTGTAGTTCTCTTTATACTCTCGGTACCATTCCGCACTTTTAAAATAATAATTTAAAGCCTCAGCATATCTCTTTAAACCTAGGTATAAATTTCCTAATGCATTATCGAATTCTCCAAAAGGACTTTTCTCAGACCCAATTATATTTTGAATCTTTCTTGCAATGATAATTCCTTCTTCAAATTTTTGGTCATTAACAAATTTGAAAATATATTTATTGCCAACCCTAAAAAAACTGGCAGTATCTTTTAATGCTAGAGATGCTTGCAAAATATCTCTAACCCTATCTTCACTGATGTCTTTATTTGCTTTAAAGTCGGAATAAAAAGAATCCATTGCAACTTTGAGTTGTACGGTATCCTGGATTACATTCTTATCCAACTCAGATTGGCCAATTGTGATTATACTAAATAGGAATAGCTGAACGATGATTAAATAAAATATCTTGCAGTTAAACTTTGATGTCAGTTTATAAATTTCCCCAAGTAAAAATCTATGCTTGTACATAATTGGGAATTATTTTGTTTTCGGGATTTGCACAAAGAAAGAACTACCCTCATTTACATTCGATTCTACCCATATTTTTCCAGAAAACAAAGAGACAATTTTTTGGCATGTTGCCAAGCCAATACCAGTCCCTTCATACTCCTTTTGGTTATGTAACCGGTTGAACATTTCGAATATTTTTACTTGATTTTCTGGCGCTACACCAAGACCATTGTCTTTAAAGCAAAGTGTGATTTTTGACTCATCATTATCTACTAATTTGATATACAATTCTTTAGTATCATTTTTGTTATACTTAATTCCATTTTCGATCAAGTTCTGAAACAATAATATAAACTGTGGTTCATATCCATTGATTACAGGAAGAGCATCTGCTTTTATGGTAACATTTTTATCATCAATAATGTGGGACAATATCTTCTTTGTCTTTATTAATACAATCTCTAGGTCTACGGGTATTAATTCGAGTTCGTTATTCAGTTTAGCATGCGATAGCAAGTTATCAATTACTGCCCCCATATGTTGGGTACTGTCGATACAGTAATCAAGATATTCATTTAATTTTTCCTCTGAATTTGTACGTAATGTTCGTTGAATTAATTGTAGAAAGCTGTTAGTGATGCGCAAAGGAGACTTTAGATCATGAGAAGCTGCGTAAGCAAAATTCTCTAATTCTTTATTGGCATCTTCTAATTTATTATTAGATTTTTCTAACGAGTTAAACTGTCTAGTGATTCTTATTTTTTGCTTTTCTAATTTATCGCTTTTGCTTTGTATCTGATTTAGTAAATGATCTGTCTGAATAGCATATTCAAAGTTTGCTTTAGTTGACATTGTTACTGAAATATATACAAGCAACGCGTTGGTAAAATGTGACATAGAACTAGTAATTTCTAAGAAAGGTCTATTGGCCAATGGACTATTAATGGTGATGTAGAAATACCGCGATAATAAGTAAGCACCTATAATTAAAGCTAATAAAAGAAACTGCTCTCTTTTGCTATCAAAGAAAATTAGTGTGAGTATACTTATTGATATGTAACAACTCTCAACTACAAACCCCTTACCTAAAATATACGATATGCCACAAGAGATAACAGTTAGTGAAGACAAAAAGAAAATTTTAGATAAACACTGCTTTCTCTTATAGTTTAAATAAAGTGTCAGTAATAAACAACCGTAAAAGCAAAGTAAAATATTTATACCGAACACACCCCTCGTATTAAAAGCTTTTATAAGATTAGGAATAAGTAAAATCATGAAAGCCGCACAGACTCTATTGAGTAGTTGAACTTGCTTACTTTCGTATAGAGATAAATCCCCATGTATACCTATCGAACTGATCTTCGTCCACAAGTATCTCAATCCTTTATCTTTCATGATTTTATGAATTATTAACTATTTCTCTTACAAAAAGTGAATTTGACTCGTGACTAAGGGATGTATTTTTCTACCTTATTCCATAAGTCTAGGCACACTAGTTTTGTTAAGATTATATTGTAATATAATCATTCTTCGATATAACAAATCTAAGGGCAGATAGATTAAATCTAGACATACATTGATTAAACCCACAATTTTACTGTGATCGAAGTACCTAGAATTTAGTAAAACGATACACAAATACTACACAAAAAAAAGACAGCTATGAGATTCATAGCTGTCTGATATTAAGTGGGCGATGAGAGACTCGAACTCCCGACCCCCTGGGTGTAAACCAGGTGCTCTGAACCAACTGAGCTAATCACCCTGAATCTATAGGAGTGCAAATATAGTATATGCATGAATGATACCAAATATGTACGTTTATTTATTTTTAAAATAAATAACTATTTATAAAATAATCAATTTGTAAGTATCTGACATACAGCATTATGCAAAAAATGCTACTTTTTTCGCCGTTTACATTTGTAAAATATTTTACATACAAATAGAAAACTCTGCGACAATGCTCCTACAGGCGCATAGCTTTAAGGTAATATTACCATGGATTTACGGTGTTCTGAATATTTGATTATTGCATAGAATCATTTGTAAAGCTTGCTTTTTGCTAATCCTATTTTACATAGAAAATGCACTAAAGATACTTTTAGAACACCTAAGCCATAGATTGTAGATCGTTTTAGATTTATAGAAGAAGCTTCTTCGAAATACTTAGTAGGACAGGTAACCTCCCCTATATCAAAGCCTTTGTATATAATCTGTGATAACATCTGATTATCGAAAATAAAGTCATCAGAATTTTCTTCAAAATTTATCCCTTCTAAGACATTCCTAGAAAAAGACCTATAACCAGTATGATATTCAGACAACTTATAGTTGATCAGAATATTCTGTGTAAGTGTCAGAAATCTATTAGCTATATACTTATATAATGGCATACCTCCCTTCAGTGCCCCCTTCCCTAGTATTCTTGAACCTAGAACAACCTCATATAGTCCTTCCCCTATAATGTTGACCATAGAGGGAATAAGTAAGGGCGTATACTGATAATCTGGGTGTAACATAATGACGATATCACCCCCTAGCTCCAGAGATTTGAGATATAATGACTTCTGGTTGCCGCCATAGCCTTTATTCTTTTCGTGCTTTATAATATGCTTAATCCCTAGAGATCGGGCTTTTTCTACCGTATTATCCTTACTTGCATCATCACATAAGATTACCTCATCCACGAGATCCATGGGTATTTCTCTATAAGTCTTTTCTATTGTCTTTTCTGCGTTATAGGCGGGTAGAACAACAATTACTTTTTTCCCTTTATACATACCTACTCATTATTTTACATATAAATATAAACTATTAGCATCTTTGTCACATTACTAATTCTAGAGTTCAAATATATAAAAATGAAAGTACTGAAGTGGATAGGTCTTATATTGTTAGCTATTATTGTATGTGGTGTGCTATTCGTTGCCATCACTAACGAGAAGGAACCAGAAGGCTATGGCGGATCTGAGGCTGACGAACTAGGTATGAAAATGATGGATGCACTAAATAAGGACGCTTGGGATGCACTACCTTATGTTCAGTTTTCTTTTAGGGGAAATCATCACTACAGATGGGATAAGAAAAACAATATTGCTGAAATAGTTTGGGGCGATAAAAGAGTTGTCATGCAACTGGACAGCAAAGAAGCTAAAGTGTTCGAAGAACAAGCTCCTGTGCTAGACGAACATTATAGAAATAGTATCATTAATGAGGCCTGGAAACTGTGGTGCAATGATTCCTTCTGGTTCTATGCCCCTTTTAAAGCTTTCGACGCTGGTACCGAAAGATCTATAGTAGATGTGGATGGGAAACAGGCTCTTAAGGTTACGTACAAAAGTGGTGGTACTACACCCGGCGATGTTTACCTATGGAATTTAGATAGCAATTACAGGCCTACCTCTTGGAAAATGTGGACGAGTATATTACCTAAGAAAGGATTCGAAACGACATGGGAAAAATGGATAGAACTTCCTGGAGGTGCTCAGGTAGCTACCCTTCATAGTAGCGCTATTATAACGCTAGAACTTACAATGATTAAGGCTGGTAATTCTCTCGGAGAACTGAACTGGGATAACGAAACTTTTAACTATAACTAACATGAATATTGTTTCTTATAATGTCAATGGCATAAGAGCAGCCATCAAAAAGGGACTCATAGACTGGTTAAAAGAAAATGACCATATAGATATTTTCTGTATTCAAGAATCAAAAGCTCAACTCGAGCAACTCCCTGTAGAACTCTTCGAAGAGATAGGTTATCATATCAGCTGGTGCCAGGCAGAAAAAAAAGGGTATAGCGGTGTGGCTACTTTTTCTAAAAAGAAACCCAGCAAGATAGAAGTAGGCATGGGATTAGAAAAATATGACGTTGAGGGCAGAGTCCTCCGTACTGATTTTGGTAAGCTAAGTCTGTTTAATATATATTTTCCTTCTGGTTCTAGCGGAGAACATAGACACAAATATAAGATGGAATTTCTATCTGATCTACAGCCTTATATTTCCGAGGTCTTGAAGACTAGAAAAAATATTATTCTACTCGGTGATTATAATGTTGTTCACGGTGATATAGATATACACAACCCGACAAGACGAGATAAGCCATCGGGGTTTAGACCAGAAGAACGCGCTTGGATGGATACTTGGTTTAGCAACGGATTTACAGATGCGTATCGAAAGATAAATCCTGACAAACAAGAATTTAGTTGGTGGAGTTACCGGTCTGGAGCAAGAAAAAAAAACAAGGGCTGGAGAATAGATTACATCTCCGTAGGTGATACACTAAAAAATAAGATCGTCGATGCCGGCCATCATCAGGATGCTATACATTCAGATCATTGTCCTGTGTGGATGGAGATAGATTTGTAGTTATCTTTTTATGTCAAATAAATGCCTGTTGTTAAATAATCTATAAGAGCCACTGCGTATTAGATAAGAAAAGAAAAATAACTAACTTTATAAGTACTAAATACAAGATCATGAAGTATATCCTAAGCATTTTCCTTTTTACTTTCTGTATGTCAATTACATCTTATGCTCAGGATAATACGAGTAGTTATCAGAAGTTACCTATTTTTCCTGGGTGTGATCAGTTAGAAGATATCTCAGATATACAACGTTGCTCTGAGGATAATCTTAATACGTATATAAGAAAAAATCTAGTGATTCCAGAAGCCGCAAAATCTATGACCCCCAAAGGGATGGTCGTGGCACAATTTGTTGTTAATAAGAAAGGTAAAATAGAACAAGCGTCCATCATCAAAGATCTGAAAAATGATACCGGTGCCGCCGTGCTGCAATTGCTCGATAAGATGAATCGTGAAATAACTTGGCAAACGGCCTCCCAAAATGGTAAAGCTGTTAATGTTATCTATAACCTTCCTGTAAGATTCGATGTAGACGAGACAGAACTTGTAGGACAAGAAGTAGATCTGGATTATATACGGAGCAAAAAGTATAAAAAATACTTTGAAGGCACTGTTTTTATCAACGGAAAAATCAGATCACTAACTGCACTTAACAAGTATCATCGAGATGAAGTTATCTCCCTATACATCTACAAAGGGGAAGCTGCAAAGAAAAAATATAAAGTAAATCACCTGACGGATATTGTTGTATTGGAAGTCGAGGAGGAAGAAGAAAATTAATGAATAACGTAACTTTTAACCCATCTTCCTTTTCTGTCTAGCGTTATTAATATCACATTAGTAATCCATATAGTAATAGACTTTTTATTCCTCCTTCCTGTGCAGCAATGGATTAGTACGTTAAGTTACTGTGTAGGATTTCCTCAGATCTGATCCATAGTTTTCCAAGATAATTTAGTTAATAAACTATAAAGGGATCCTGATAATCTATGAATAATATTATTTTTGAGTCTAACTTCTAAATTAAAAAAATCATTATGAAAAATTTTCTACTATTAGCTACACATCTGTTATTAAGCCTTAGTTTATTTGGTCAAGTTGAGTTAGTCGCTGACCTGAATGAAGGGAGTGAAGATTCTGGTGTATTTAATACATCTCGTAACCAAGATTATGTGCTTCGACTCAGTGATAAATATATATTTCATGCGAAAACAGAAGAAGTAGGGCAAGAATTGTTTGTATTAGAAAATGGGGAAGTAAACTTACTCGTAGATCTTAACAATGATCCCTCCGATTCCGATCCTCAATATATGACTAAATTTCAGGGAGCAATATATTTTGCAGCTGATGATAATACTGGATTCAAAATATGGAAAACAGACGGTAGTAGTGCTGGGACAGAAATTGCTTTTGACTTAGCTGTAGACGATGCTTTCCTCTCTGACTATACCATATTCCTAGTAAATGAAGACGAGATGTACTTTTTGTTCCAAGGGTCTGCCTATGTTTATGATGGCCAAGACTTAGACGAAATACCTTATGATTCGGAAATATCTGTAGGTAGTTCTTCTAGCGGGAATTCAAGTAGCTGGTGTACCTATAAAGATGGTATTGCTATAATAGATTATAATGGTTCATCATGGGATCTATTGTACATTCATGATGGAGCTGTAGATAAGTTATCCAGTATTTCTGCTGACAACTCATTTAAAAATCCCTATGCAATGGTTGCTTTTGATGGGGGGATCAGTTTTAGCTTTGATGCCACTTTTGATGAAGATATAGAAGGTCGATACTTATACCTTGACGATAGTAATGCCATCACTAAGCAAAGTGATAATGCAGCTATAAGAAGTGTAAGTATAAAAGATAAGTCCTCTGTAATATATAGTAATAATAGTGAGTACATTCTATATGATAAAGATTTTCCAATGGGGAATCAGTTGACTACAGGTGTATTATCTTTAAATCAAGGGTCAAGTTGGAACAGACGTATAACAGGTATGTATCTAGCTTTTCAAAGTGCTGGTGGTGTATTCTATGATTCGATCATCTCATTATATAATACGGAAGACGGTTCGTTAAAGACCATATATACGGGTGATGATCTCACAAAATTATATTCATTTTCTAACTACCTATTTTTCTTCGCAGAGTCATTTAATTCTATTTTTGATGAAGCTCTATACCGTTATAATTTAGAATCGGATGAATTGGTATCGTTGGAAGAATTAACAGACCTGCCTAATAATTCTGATTTATCTCCGATAGGTATCCAAGGAGAGCACCTCTATTTCTTTGGTAATTACAATGATGAACTAGGAATAGAAATTTATAGAACGCCCGCAGATATTAATACCGCCACAAAAGAAGTAAGTTCCGAATTAGAAACATCTTTTCTTCAGACAAGCTCTAATTCTTTAGCATTACAAACAAAGCTATCAGGTGTATTTACAGTAGAAGTATTTACTTCTAACGGTCAACTCATAAAACAACAAATAATGTCGAATAAGGACATAATAGAAATTCCATATTCAGGCCTAGTATCTATAAAGACAAGTTCTAAGAATAGTAGTCATAGCATGATGAAGTTTATATATAGATAGGAGTAGCGATTAATACCAATTTTGTTTTTAGATGACAGAAAAGGATTTAGAATTGTTCAAAATGGATCAAGGCAAAAAATCGAATCTCCTAGTTTTTTTAGCCGTGCTGTCTATATGCGCTATTCGGTAAACTAATATTACTCACGCTTACCATCGTCTACTACCGTAAGGTACTGATCCGCTCGATTTCCATTTTTATCGATGATAGAGAGCTGGTGTGATCCTGTTTCTAGACTTATTGCTATAGAATGGAAGTCCGTTGTTACGCCCTGATATGTATCATTTACATGCCAGAATATTTCTGAGTCTGGCTCATTATGAGAAGCCTTGATAATGATCTTCTGCTCCTCGTCATCGATGTCTGTAGGTAAGTACACTGTTTCTCTAGAGCCTGGATAAATAAAAGCTAAGGGAAGATCTGTGGCCTCCTGAAAACAATCTTTTCTAAAAGCAGGTACATCCTGGTAAGTAGGGTCTACCTTTCTATAAAAGTGTGCCATAGTGGGTGGCAGCTCAAACCAAGATGCTCTTGTTGTCGTTTCCGCGCCAGCACATAATTTATTAATTTGTAATTTTCCTGTACTATCTAGGTGTATCTTTCTATGATAAGAGCAAGGCTCTGATCGCTCACAAGAAGCAGGATATAAAGCTGTACTTTTTTCATCACAATGTATGTTAGCGATATGTCCACTTTTTTTACATACGGAAAGTTCTATCATATCATCTAAGGGTTTCACAAACCACTCAGCACTGTAAGGCAAACTATTCAGCACATCGAATAAGAGACTACCCGCTACTTTGACACCTATATTTCCATTCCTCCCCTCACCATCCGCATTACCTACCCATACACCGATCGTATGCTTAGGAGATACGCCTACTGCCCAGGCGTCCCTGTGGCCATAAGACGTACCTGTCTTCCAGGCTATCTTAGTATCTGACACAAAAGATTGCCATGCACCTTCCTCGTCTGGCCGCTTAAGCTGGGTCATCGCATCAAAAGTTTCCCATATAGATGACGCCGTAAAATATGTAGGAAACTCTGACCAATGCTGCTTTTTTTCCTCTACTGTTTTCTCATACTTTAGATGGGTTGCTATCTCTCTATTATATTTTCCATCATTCCTGTTATAATCGTATAAGGTTCTTCCCATAGCAGCATAATTACCACACAAGTCCCACAAGGTAACTTCGGCACCACCCAATATAAGACTTAGTCCGTAATGATCAGCATTATAATGTAGACTAGAAAATTCTAGTTTCTTCAGTCTATCCCAAAACTTATAAACACCATACCGCTGTAAATTATGAACGGCTGGAATATTAAGAGATCTGTACAATGCCGCTGATGCAGACACTGCTCCGTCATAAGACTTATTATAGTTTCTAGGAGAAAACCACTTATAGTAGAGCGGGATATCCGGTAGTAAGGACTCTGGCATCATCAGACCTTCTTGTATCATAGAAGCATGAAGAAATGGTTTCAGGATACTACCACTACTCCGCTCCGCCTGGATCATATCTACCCTGCTATTAGCATCTCTCAATTCAGAATTACCGATATACGCTAGCACCTCTCCTGATTGTGTATCAGATATAAGTATAGCTAGATTATTAATATCATTTTCTGCATTTCTTCTACTATGATCTTTCGCAATTCTATGTGCGACTTGCTGATAATCCTTTCTTATAGTTGTAGCTACTTTTTCTTGTCTACCATTACATTGCTCTACAAGATGATAAGCATAGGAAGGCAAAGGACTAGGCTTATCTGGAATAGGTTCCTCTGTAGCTAGCATATAATCCGTCTTAGAAATTATACCTTCTAACAACATACTTTTAAGTAACCTATTTCTCTTAGCCCTGAGCTCTGATCTATTTTTTCCTGGGTGCATAATATTAGGTGCGTTAGGTAAGACGGCTAGCAAGGCCGCTTCACCCCAGCTCAGTTTCTCAGGAGACTTCTCAAAGTATCTCCAGCATGCTGCCTCTATACCTACTATATTACCACCGAAAGGTGCGTGCGCTGCATATAGTTTTAGAATTTCCTTCTTACTATATCTTAGCTCTGTTCTTAGTGCCATAATAGATTCTATAGATTTCTGATATACATTTCTGTCTTGTCCATCTCTGCTCATTCGCATCAGCTGCATAGTGATCGTACTAGCACCGCTCACCACCTTACCGTTAGCAGCATTCTGCTTGATCGCCCTAAGTATGGAGACTGGATCTACTCCTGGGTGCAAGTAGAATCGCTTATCTTCAAAGTGTAATATTGCCTGCTCAAATTTCTTAGGAATACTATCTGGTTCTGGAAACCTCCACTGACCATCCTGCGCAATCCGAGCACCTAATAGTTGATCCTCCGCATCGTATACCACAAGACTATATGGATTATCAAACAATCTATCTGGGAGACAAACCCAAAATAATAATATACATATCAATAAACCTATGAATAGATATTTTCTTTTACCGCTTATGTTGATCCTATTCTTCATGTTTCTGTATTTTATGAATTTCGACATTTATAAATTTGTAGAAACTACCCTTACTTTCTTTCCTTTTTTTAAGGCTTGTATCTCATGATCGTACATGGCTTCACAGGACATATCTGGAAGAATATATTCTCCCGGATAGGAAGCATTTAGCATTGTAGAAAAACGTTTGGTCTGACCATTTGATAAGTCGAAGAATGTGTATACCCTATCGTCTCTGATATCTATGTAATCATATCTATCTGTTTTTCCTGTAGACTGGAAACTACCCATTCTATTATTCTGAATTTCCCAGCCTGATGGAAATATCTGGTTAAGTGCTAGATTTTCGATATGATATTTTCTTGTCCCCAGATGCCTTACACTTACGTTACATAAGAAATCCGTTCCCTGCTCTAGCGATGTAGGGTTGACAGCGTTTCCATCTAAGTCTGTATAGTTTACTTGTAAATCTATGTGTTTACTATAAGGTTTTGTAGTAGATTCTGCAGGTTGTCCTGATGAGATTACCGTCACAAAGAGTACATCATTAGATGTATTCTTGAAGGTAGCCATCTGTTCTTTCATCTCTTTATTAGAAAGCTTGTAAGAAAACACCGAATTACTAGACTGTATCGCCTGGGATGCATTACTCGGGATATCTAGATCAAACTTAATATCATCACGTTCCGTATCTCCGAGGAATTTTCCTACAGCGAGTAGCGCAAAGGCTGTACTCTGTGTACTATACCAGGAGCCTCTTCCTAGATCTTTAGCAATCTCCTTAATCTCCTGTGCGGCATCAGATTTTTTGTCTAGTGCTGTTAGACACATGGCAAGTAAGGCTCTGTTTCTCAGCTCTGATCCATAGCTATATCTGTAGTAATATTTTCCTTCTTGTATTACAGCCGCTGACTGTATAAGCTCTGTTGCTATGTTCTTTTTTCCAGATATAGCATAAGCTGTTGCCAACAAGTACCGTCCATATTTTCCCAGGGCTTTTTCTTCCCGCAAGATATTCATAGGCGCTAATTCTGGACTCCCATTAAGCGCTAATATATATAGTCTATAAGCTTGCGATAATAATATATTCTTCTTGTAACTTTCCCAATTGTAACGTTTATCATAGCGATCATTATATTTTCTTTTCTCATCTGATAGATTAAAAGATCTAGAACGCTCTCTACTATATCTAATAAATTCTTTCATCATATAAGCTGACACATAGTAGCCTTTGTTCTTTGCTTCTATGAGGAAATGTCCAGCATAAGATTCTGCCCAGTCATTAGCATAGCTCCCTCCTGGCCAATAGGAAAAACTGCCTCCAGAACGCTGAAACAAGCTTAGCCTTTCTATACCTTGTTTTATATTATTATCAATATAGGATTGTCGCTTACTATCATATTCCGCTATATCAGAGAGATATAACTGGGGGAATACACTAGAGGTAGTTTGCTCTAAACAACCGTAAGGATAAGTGATCAGATACTTCATTCTCTTATCCAGATTCATAGCCGGTAGAGAGGAAACTTCTACCATCACTTCATTCGTCCCTTCCGTTCCTAGTAACTTATAATCTGCTTTCCATTCTTGTCCTGGTTCCAGTATCTGTTCCGTTACTTTTGTTACAAACGGATTAGGGTTTCTTATGTCAATTTCTATTTCTTGAGTTACCCTATGTGGACCACTGCTAGCAGATATTTGTAGACGAGCAATCCCTAGTTTATCTGGGACTTGAATTTTGAAGGCTGTTAGTTTATCTCCTATTTTATCAAAGTTGACTATTTGCGTTTTCGCACCTACGATATTTAGCATGTCACTTGTCTCTAAATCTACGCTTACCTCATTGATATGATTTTCCATAGCAAACACCGTAACAGGAAGTTCCACAATTTCTCCTGGTGCAAGCACCCTAGGAAAAGAAGGTAGTATCATTACAGGTTTTTTTACAGGCACTCGTTTTTCTACATTGCCATAACTGTTACCCTTACGAGCTACTACCATTACTCTTACAGATCCTAGATAATTCGGCATCGTCAGTTCATGCTCTTGCTTTTCTCCTGGCGCAAGTGTAAACGGACCTAGAAAACTAACGACTGGTTTAAACCTATTTGCTTTTTTGGGACCACTATCTTCTGCTGCTTCGCCATCTCCTCCTACACTAATAATATTCTCTAGATTATTTCCATATCCGTTCAATACATAATTATAATTATCCCAAGTCTTTACAAGAAGTGATTGCTTAGCATAGAAATGATTCCAGGGGTCAGGGGTCTCATATCTAGTGAGATCTAGCAGTCCTTCGTCGACAACGGCTAGCGTATATGCCATACCTCTATTATTACTTTCTGATACAGTAACTGAGTATTTTTCTTTGGGTTCTAGTTTATCCTTTAGTTGGACCACAGGCTGTATTTTCGTTGCTGGGTCTACAACATTAATAGGAACTACTCCATACATTCTCATAGGCAGGTCGTTAGAAACTTGCTCATGTTTCTGTATAAGACTTACGTGAGCATATAGTGTAGGTGCCATCGACTTGTCAAGATCTATATTTATTATCGTCTCCTCTTCTTTTCCTTCTACCCACATTTCTCTTATCACCTTACCCTGTTGCTCTAGGGATAATAAAATAGTCGCATCCTTATTAGAAGGCACGGTTAGACTTACCTGATCCTTACTGTCGTATTCCTCCTTATTTGTTTTCAGAAACAATCTAGAGATCTGCGTTAATTGTTCATCAGAATAACTAGTCGTTTCGTCATCATCATAATACCTATTGACATAAAAACGCTGACCGGTGCAATGTCCATTTTCTATATCACAAACTCTTATCAGCATGCTTCCTGGCTTATCAAATGATTCTGTTATTCTAGCCATACCGTTCTCATCGGTACTTACTTCTCTAGTCAAAAGAGAATTAGTATGGGTATCTGATGCATACTTGTAGATGTTTCTATTATTTCTGCTATACCACCAGTCGCTACTCAATCTGTAAATACCCACCGATAATTTTTTGTTCGCGGCAGGTCTTCCATCCTTATCTACTACCACCATGTCAAAATCCTCAGGAGACTTTAGGTTTATTGCACTGGAATACCACTGGTTCTTAGGCACCTTTACTCCTACATAATATAAAAAAGGATCCACCTCTAAGGAAAAATTATCTTCACTGAAAGCCCCACCTTTTTCAAATACTTTTACTTTGAAGTTTGCTTTTATTTTTCCAGCAATATTATTTTTACCTGGCTTAGGAATTGTAATTTTTGCAGATCCGTCTTCATTCAGTTTTTTGTCATATATATTTGCAATGTTCGATTGTAGCTTACGAGATGGATCTGTAAATCTGTAGTCAGAATATGTAGAGAAATAAGTTCTGCTTCCCACATATTGCATATCTACCTTAGCCTTTAATCGAGAAGCAGGTGAGCCGTGTAACCAGTTAGATTGTATCTTTATTTTTCTGCTTTCCTCATCATATAGATTCACCACCGACTCATCACTTTTATCCACCTCTATCTTTAATCTATTCGGCTTTATAGTTTCTACTTTTAGGGTTTTATAAAACTTATGATTCCCTACTTCTACAATAGCTTTCCAGTTACCTGTGACATCACTAGTTTGTGTTGGTACTGGAAAAACGTATATCCTACCATTATGCTCTGCAGTAGTTTTTGCATACCGCTGAGTGCCTTTAGCATCCTTCACCCTTAGACTTACTGGATGATTACTTGGATACAAGGCTTTCTTATCTTCGAGTACAAAGCTAAGGAAGATGGTATCTCCTGGTCGCCAGACACCACGTTCTCCATAGATATATCCATCTACTTCTTTCTTCTTGGTCTTGCCACTTATGTCAAATTCTGTCATAGAATTAGCATGATAATCCGCTAGACTTAGATAACCATAGGTTCCCCTATATTTTACGATTATAGTCTTAGGAACGCGTGCACAAGGTATCTGTATACTACCGTCTGTAGCTGTACCATCTCCCAGTTTCTGTTGCTGTAGGTCATAGATCTCTACTCTAGCATCTTTTAGTTTTTTACTCGTTCTTAGATCCGTTAGATGTACTGTAGTTGTATGATCCTCATCACGCTTAGCAATGATGCCTATATTAGATGCCATGACATTACGTTGTATAAATCTACTAGCATTATAATAAGCAGGATAACACGGATCATCATTATGCTCGTAAGCATACCCCTCATAACTTCTCTGATATCTCATAATAGATCTGTCGCCACCTTTATATAATTCTACTTTTCCCTCTATCGTTTGCTCGCATACATAGTCTGTATAATCTTGCTGATAACCGATACGAATCTGGTAGATTGCACCGGGTTCCACTTGTATTATTTTCTGAAGATCTAGAGCATATCTAGACCACCCATTATTTTCCTCTGCAGCACCTAGTTTACTGAGATCTAATTTTTCTTGATGAACGATTCTACCTACTTGAGCCAAATCACTTTGTCCATCTAAGCTATTATATTGCAAAAACTGTAGAACATTAGATTCGAAGATCTTAAACACTTCTACATCTACAAAGTCTAGCGCTATCGCCTCGAATGGAAATAATATCTTATCACTATTGGGAATGATGACACCTCTTCCTAGGAGTCTTACTTCTGGCTTCATAGCCTGAAAACGAAGTGTTGTACTGTAAGATTTACTTAGGGGATTACCCTTTACATCCTTGATCTTTTCTGAAACGGTAAGGTCTAATTCTTTGGGTGTTTTTTTAGGGAACACTTTCAGTTCACTCCCATCAATTGTATAGCTGTAATCCAGGTCAAAATTTCTAGCTGTAATCATCCCTTTTAGATCTTGCGTTGGCAGCAAGGGTTCAGAAAAAAGTATTTTGATATATTTTGTTTCTCCTTCGATAACTTTAGAATCCGTAATAATAAATTCTCCTAGAGGCGTAATACTAGTTGTTCTTTGGCCTGAAAAACTTTTCACTAATTTTCCGCCCTTCCACTTTAGTTTCAGTGTATTCTCCGTTGTCGTTCTCCTTATGTTTTCTATCGTAAAAGAATGAATTCTCATGTCGGTGCTGTGTATCCAGCTTACATTCATTACCTGATTATCCGTGCTACTTATCTCTAGCATCTTTTCTATTGCATCTCCTGATACAGATTCATTAGATATGATACTTCCACTGTAGGCCAATAAATTTTCATCATTTTTATAGTTGTATTGTATACCCTCTGTTTTGAATTGTAAAAAAAGCTCATTCGTATCAAATGCAATAATTAATGGCGCCTCTTCTACTGCAGAAGTATACAGCTTAGCAATATCTAATTCTGCATGGAAGGATGTGTTATACGGTAAGATTTCACTCGGCGTAAACCCTATGGTTCTATCATCTAACCACTGATAGCTGCCCTCTATCTTAGGTGTAAATTTTAATACCTCCTCTAGGAATATCTGATCTTTGTCCACCATCTTATCTGTCAATCTTATCCTCAGTATATCATCTACGCTTACAGCGGATGGAATATGTTCTACAACATATTTTCCTAGCTGATTTACTGCCGTTGTTTCTTGTACAACTGATTTTTTACAGCCTACTAGAAAAAGTAACGTTATGAATATCGATAGGTAAGTTCTCATGAGTAAGTATTTTTTATACAAATAGTAAATGTCACGGCTTAAAGGCGTGACATCTTGTCAAAGATAAATATCGTATAAAACTTATAGCTAAAAATATAGAAAGAGTATCTGTAGGTGGTTTTCTAGAATTTGTCAAAATCAATAAGGAGCAAAATAATTATTCATTAAACCCAATATATACATCAAACCTTTGTATTGAGGGTTAAGGGAAGTACTGGTAGCATCGTAAACACTAAAGCGTTAAAGAAATCTAAAAAACATACCAGAAACAAATTAGTTTTTTATACATTTATCTGAGTTAGCATTAAGTATATTTAAATCAACAACAACTAATCATAAAATATTATGAAGATCCATTATCTATTTATTGCCCTATGCCTTATAGGATCATCCTCATTATCAGCTCAATCAATTTATAATAATTATGGACAAGATAATGTTTTACGTCTTGAGTTAAATAAGCCTATTATTTCCGATGATCCAGGATTAGGTTTTTTATCTATCGATTCATATTTAAATGGAGAATTTAAGGTAGGCAAAAAAAATAAAATTGCCTTTGAAGTACCATATAGTCGTATTACTTTTAATTCCAGTTTCGGTGACGAAAGTATTTCTAATTTAGGCAATATTGCCATTGCCTACCAGATTAGGAATCTTGTAAAACCGAACTTTTTAGAATTTAAGGTACGTCTTCCCACCGTTGATAATAATAATTTAGGTCTTCTTATACTTACAGATTACACAGAAAGATTTACATCAGTAATACCGAATTTAGTTTCTTTCGAACCTAGTTATAATTTAGAATCTTCAAAATCTACTGGTCTTTATTACAGGTTTAAGCCAGGTTTTAAATTATTAATCCCTACTGAAAATAATACATTTGATGATAGCATGGAATTACTTTTAGATTTGAATATTTTATATGGTTATAGAAGTGAAGCAATTGATATCAATGCCGGTTTAACGACCACATCAATAATTACAGAGGGGGACATTGATTTTGGGGATAGAGTATTGAGACAAATGTTTACAAGTTTTACCTATACTGGTAGTGCATTTAAGCCTGGTCTTTTGATTCGAATACCCTTGGGCGATACCGTCGGTACTCTGTATGATATTGTCGTAGGTTTACAACTAGCATACACTTTTGGTAATAAATCTAATAAGACTCCTAAGGATTCTTCATCTGAGAAATAAAGAAATTAAGGTTTTATGTCTTTTGAATAAACAGCGGATCAATGATAGAAACAGTTGTTTTACAAACTAGCGTCTATTATATTCCTTCATACATTCTCCTATCCGGGAAGTTATTTTATCTCCATCTAAAGTTATCTGGACTATGCCATCGGAAGCGCTACAATCGGTAAATGATTCTTCTGAACCATCCCAATTAATTGTAGTCTCAGTTGCTCCTGTTGTGATTACGATCTCATCATTAAATACGACAGAGGCCATAGATGCAAACTCGCATTCTGGATCTCCGACAAGATCATAAGTTCCTGCCCAGTCTGCTTGTGTACAAGCATTATCGTCCTCTCCACAGCTAATGAAAATGATAGTAACAAAGAAGTAGTATAATATAGTTTTTGCTATAGTCATTGCTTATATTTTATTTTTAAGTTAGGTATATTCTATCTAGAAAGGAAAAATATCATGTTAAAAAAATATCTTACTCACCTTGTTTCCACTCAAAAGTTTCCACTAATCTAGCAATATCCTCTTTTACAAAATCGAAAACAGGTGCCATAGAATCTGGATTGACCTGATTATAGAAATAGAGAGAACCTCTGAAGTAATGAGAAACACTATCAGTAAGAAAAAACTGCACTGGTGTAGCAACGGGACCTGTAAGTTCAAAAATAATTCCGTTTACATTATTGGGCTTTTTGACAAGTACCTCGTCTCGATAATCTGCTTTCCGATTATGTTTACTAGCAAGATCAAAAGAATCTTCTATCAATTCATCAAACCTTTTTTTGTTCTCTATCGGATAATAAGAACAATGGATCTTACCATTAAGGTCTGGAATTACAATATCAAACCAACAATCATCTAATGGCTTACCTTCGAAAAAACTAGTATCTTTTTCTATACGTGCATAACTAGGATACTCAAAAGTGAAGTCACAATAATCTATAGTTAGGGACTGATATGACTTTTCTGGAAAAGTTATTTTAGGATACATCCTAGGCTTAGGGATATAGTTCTGTTCGTCTTTACAAGCGACTAGAAGCAGGGCAAGTATTCCTATATATATATTGTATTTTCCCATAGCCTATATTATGCTTTCTCTGATATCGTAATATGTATTTTCTCTATTCTTTTCTTAGAAACTTGAACGACTCTAAATCTAAAATGTTTGAAAAAGAACTCTTTATCTTTCTTAGGGATCTGTCCTACAATTTCTAGAACTAGCCCTGCCAGGGAATCTGCATTACCTTTTACCTCTTCGAATATTTCTGTATCTTCTCCTATTATTCTAGCCACATCATTCAGTAGGCTTTTACCTTCGAATATGAAATTATTATCATTTATTTTGACATAGTCCACCTCTTCTTCCTCATCGAACTCATCCTTAATATCTCCGATCACTTCTTCCATAATATCTTCCAGCGTAACAATTCCTGCACTTCCTCCAAACTCATCTACAACTATGGCAATATGCATTCTCTTCTGCTGAAATTCCTTCAGTAGATCATCTATTTTTTTAGTTTCTGGTACATAAAGAATATCTGTCCTAATATGTACCTGCCATCGGAAATCTTTAGTCTCACTCGTATGACCTAATAAGTCTTTGACATATAAGACACCAGCTATATTATCGAAATCTTCTACATATACTGGTATTCTAGAGTAACCGTGCTCCTTAATAATACCTAACACTTCTTTGTAATCCGTCTCTATATCTAGACCGACTACATCTACCCTGTTTTTCATGATCTGACGGGTAGTTACATTTCCAAACTTCAGAATGCCTCTCAATATATCTACCTCTTCTTCAGATTCGAACTCTTGGCTTACGGTAAGTTCTATCGCCTTATCTAGCTCTTCTTTAGAGGTAGCATTATTGACATTACCAAGACGCTTTTCCATCTTATTAGACCAGTTGACTAAGATATTACTGATCGGTGTAAAAAGCCAATTGAGTCTCTTCAGCGGAATCGCCATAGATCTAGCGAATTGCAAATTATTAATATTAGCATATATCTTAGGTGCCACTTCTCCAAAAAGGACTAGAAGAAACGATACTAGTACTATGGTTACCAATACGCTGATCGTTCTAGACATACCTCCTATAGACATAAATGGTAAGAACGAATGTACCTTCTCTGCCCACCCAATCATTATCGACTCTGGAACAATAAGTCGGAGTATATAGTCAGAGATAATTACGATAGCAATATTGATAAAATTATTTACAATGAGTATCGTCGCTAAGAGTTTTCTTGGCTTCGCTTTTAACTTTACTATAGTAGATGTAACCGAGGAACCTTCCTTATCTAGCTCGTCTATTTCGCTCTCAGAGATAGAAAAGAAAGCCACCTCAGAACCTGATATCATGGCGGAACAAAACAAGAGGATCATCAGAAATATTATACTGAAGATGATCCCCGTAGAAAATATCGTAGATTGAAAAAAGAAAAATAATAACTCCAGGTCAGGAGGTTCGTTATCCAAAATTTTGTTTTGAGTTGATCAAATAGAAATTAGAATGGCAGATCATCTTCTGGCATATCTTCCACTTTCTTACTTACCGGCGCACTAGATGTTTCGCCTACACTTCCTGAATCTGTACTAGCTGCTTTGTAAATAGCTGGTTCATCCTGAGCACTAGGAAATCCTCCCATAGAATTGTTTTCAGATTTTTCTCTTTTTTCCAGAGATCTTAGTGAGTAAGCTACTACCTCAGATCTATATCTATCATTTCCATCCTTATCTTGCCACTTTCTGTTCGTAAGTTTTCCTTCTATGTATACCATAGAACCTTTCTTAAGATCTCTCTCTGCTCTTTCTGCAAGTGCTCTCCATGCGACAATATTATGCCACTCCGTCTGGTTCTGCCAGTTACCTGACTTATCTTTATAATTTTCGTTAGTGGCGAGAGAAAAACTTGCTACTGCTGATCCATTTTCTAGATGTCTCACCTCTGGGTCTTTCCCTAGGTTTCCTATAAGTGTTACTTTGTTTATCATGCTTTTTCTTTAGAATAAAGTTATCGATTTATCCCCTAAATACCAATCGATCAATTTAGGAATTGCAAAGTTTGATAAGTTTTCCTTTATAGCAAAGAAATATCCGTCTTTTAATTCTAATTTGTCAATATTAACTGGAATAGAATAGAATATACCATTTATATACTGATGTGTCAATGTTTGTCTGTGGGTTTTCGATATTTCTGCTCGTTTTACTCGATTTTTCACCAGTCCTATTTCTGTCAATAAGGAATGAATCTCTTCTAAAGAAAGGATAGTCTCTGATTCTTTTTCTACACATGGAAAATCATACAAACCCTGCCAAATATCTTTTTGTTGTCTTTTCTTAAGCAGAATATACGCGCTATTCTCTATCACTAGATAGTGAAAAAAGCGATGTCTCTTAGTTATCTTTTTGGCCTTGAGCGGTATGCGATCTATCCATTTCTTATTATAGGCAACACAGGTGTCACTCATACAACAGTTCTGACAATCCGGAGATCTCGGTGCACATACCATAGCGCCTAGATCCATGATTGCTTGGTTATAATCTGCAGGTCTTTCTCTGTGTATAAGCTCTTCTGCAAGCTCGTCTATATGCTTTCTGATCCTTCTATCATCGACAGGTTCTTCTATACCAAAGTAACGACTGATAACTCTGATTACATTACCGTCCACTACAGGGTGTACGAGATCATATGCAAATGAACTTATGGCAGCAGCAGTATAGGGCCCTATACCTCTGAGTTGTATAATATCTTTGTAAGTACTCGGGAAAATACCCTGATAAGATTCCATTACAATCTTAGCTGTCGCATGGATATTACGCGCTCTAGTGTAATAGCCTAGACCTTTCCACATGGCTAGTACTTCATCCTCCGTAGCACCAGCTAGTGTAGCTATATCAGGAAATCTATCTATAAACCTAAGGTAATAATCCGTCCCTTGACTAACTCTTGTCTGTTGTAATATGATCTCGGATATCCATATTTTATAAGGATCTTTTGTCTCTTTCCATGGCATGGACCTTTTACCTGTTCCCCACCATGCTAGTAAAGATGTTGTGAAATCATGGAGCAAAGCTTTTTTTGACATATACTATAAACATAAAAAAAAGCGACCATATAGATGATCGCTTCAAAAAAATATATCTGTAGAAAAAAAAATTTATGCCGTCAGTTTAGATCTTACATTTTCGTAAGAACCATAATGGCTGATGATTTTCTCCTTAAGTTCTTTTCTTGCAAAAAATATTCTACTTTTTACCGTTCCTAGTGGCAGGTCTAACTGATCTGCTATCTCTTGGTACTTATACCCTACATAGTGCATCATGAATGGATCTTTTATATTTGAGTCTAGGGAATTTATCATCGTCTCTAACTCATCCATCATTATGTTCGTCTCAGCATCATTAGCTATCTGAACACTTCCAGAATTTATGTAAAATAAATTATCAGTAGAATCAATAACTGTATTTCTTTTCACCTTTTTTCTATAGTTATTGATAAATATATTTTTCATTATCGTGAAGAGCCAAGCTTTAAAATTTGTGCCTACTCTAAACTTTTCTTTATTGGTTATAGCTCTGAAAGCAGTCTCCTGATAAAGATCTTCTGCATCTTCTGTATTCTTAGTAAGATTGTATGCAAAAGAATGCAAAGGAGCATTTAATTTGTACAATTGATCGTTGAATTCTAATGTTGACATATCTTATTGATTTTGATACCCTAAAGTTATATATAAATTAATCAAAAAGCTAATTTTTGTTAAACAAAAAAGGTTCAAACGTTAAACAAAATTAGGTCTAAAATCATAACTTGCTGATTTTCAATAGCTTGTTATATGTTATTTTTCAGTTAAAAATGAAAAATTATTTCTGAGCTTTAATAATCAAATAGATGGCAATGAGCGAAAACACCATATTTGGTATCCAGACACCTATATAAGCAGGAAGTGACATATTACTAGAGAAGGTTACCGTAAATCTAGATAGAATAACGAAGGCTGAACCTAGTATGATTCCGAGGGCTAAGTGCAGACCTATTCCTCCCCTTGTTTTCCTAGAAGCTATAGCAACTCCTATTAATGTCAAAATAATTATCGTTGCAGGATCTGATGTTCTACGATGCAACTCTATCGTATGGGCCTTAGCTGTTCCTAGTCCTCGCTCTCGTTCTCGCTCTATATAGCTTTTTAAATCCGAAGAGGTCATATTTTCCATCAGTTTAAGGTTTTTGATAAAGTCTTCCCCCGTCATATTGAGTGTAGTATCCATCTTTTCTCCTTTAGCATTGAGAATAGAGTCCCGCATGCCATGGAATTCCCGTATCTCATAATTGTATAAGGTCCAGGTATTAGGTGGCTTTTTCATTTCTATCTTGGTAGCCTTCAGGTATCGTGCTAGCTTACCATCCTGGAAGGTCTCTAGTCTAAAAGTCTGCCCTGACGTGTCTCTTTTTCTAAAGTATCGCAGGTATATCTTCTCATCAGGATTCAGGAAAAAATGAATATCATTACTTAGCGTACGAAGACTATTTCTAATATACTTTGATTCGAAATCATTCTTGATTTTAGTACTCTTTGGAATAATATAATTACTTCCATACCACAATAGTGATGCAATGAATGTTGCCGAGATCATAAACGGTACCAGAAATCTCCAGTAACTAACACCTGAGCTTAGGATAGGTATGATCTCAGAATTCTTAGCCATTCTAGATGTAAAAAAAATAACCGCTATCAGAGAGAATAAGGGCCATAATAATCCATTTATCCATGGAATAAAGTTCAGGTAATAATCAAATACTATTTCTCGTGTGGTTACAGCGGAATCTATGAACTTACCTACCTTCTCCGCGAAATCAATGACTACTGCTATCATCGTGATGAGCAGGATGGTAAAAAAGAAAGTACTGAGGTACTTTTTTATGATATAGATATCTAGTTTCTTCAATCTGCTGGAAAAGTACGAAAAGCGATAGAAGTATGTTTTATATGGGTGGGGTATTTAAGAATAATATAACAGGGTATCACTATCGAGAAACCTTCGAAGAGCTCTTACAGTTGTTCAGGATGACAATAGTCTTGCAATTATATATTCTTTATTGAGCTTTTTTGATACTACTAAAACTAATGTTATAAATCATATACATTCTAGATTTTATCTTTTATAAAACTTATTGCTGAAAACAATATTGTTATCTTTTCCGAGACCATAAATAATATATATGCCCTGGGGTAATGCAACTGTTTCTATCTGCATAGGAGAAATTTTACTATCTAAATGCCGCACCATAATTTCCTGTCCCATACTATTACAAATTTTGACAACGGTCGCTTCACTATCATAAGACATTGTTAGTAGGCCATCTACTGGATTAGGGTAAATAATCGCTTTACCAGCCTCTACGTCTGGCTCAGGATCTACATTGACTAGGTCTGCCCAGAAGGAAGCCCAAGGTCTTGCTTGCTTAATAATCAACTGATCTGTTTCTGTAATCTTGTATTCTATATCCATAGCAAAGTTTTCTAGTCCTTCTGCGTTATATAATACTTGGAAATTATCATGGATTACACTGAGATATGCTCGCATCTCATCTAGATAATTATTTGTCATGATCAGCTGATTTCCTTCAGTAAGACTAGAATATCTGATTACGATAAAGTCATCCTCTGTTACAGAAGTTCTGTCTAATAAAATTTCCTCAGGAATAGAAAGAGCCTCTGGGTTTGTCACCAAGTCTTCCCCTAGCTGTGTATTCAGATAAAATGTATTATCTGTCTGATATATAGGATCTATACTTACAGCAACACCATTAGCTTTCTCATCTTTATAATTAGGATGACATAGTACGCCCATAGAAGCTACATAATGATCTACTCTATAGAAGTCTCGCTCATTGTATGCTCGGAAATTCCACATACTTGCAAAGACTTGTTTTATAGATTTTGATATATGTCCTTCACTTGGTTTTTGTGTTTTAGAGGTGTATAGGCCTGCTCCACTAAAGCCTGGTAGATCTTCATTATTCGTACTGGATCTACATCGGACTGAGACCCCTACAGGGAACTGATCGTGCATAGCTTGTAGGTCATCCAGCATCCATTGTGGCATATCGGCATCCTTTATTTTATCTCGCAGTTTTTCTAGTTCCTCTATTTGAACTTCTATATCTGTAAGGAATTTCTCATCACTCAACATGATTTCTACATCTTCAAAAAATCCATTGTACTTCATGAACTCCTGATAGAAATAAAAAGGAACGCCATAGCCATAAGGAATGGTTTCGTCTGGAAAACCGAAGGTTCTCATCGTGGCTACATTAGCACATTTAGCTCCGAAACCATCCGCCATATCGAAATCTATATCATCGAGCAAAAGGATATCTGTATAGTCCAAGTTCAGTGGCGGTATCTGTGGTTCTGTTGGTCGAATATTTTCATACCATTCATTTACTTCTTCTAGGCTTGCTTCTCTTATAGTATAAGTATCTTGATCTACCCTATAGTAGATATGTTTTCCTAGAAGATCTGCGACCTCTGGAATAGATAAAGGATCTCTTATAAATGCATTAGGGATCTCATCTTGTATGGCTCTTAGATTGACATGAGATAGAGGTGTCTGAATAAATGAGGTCATAATTCCTCCCACTCTTGGTAAGGTATTCGGTAGCGATTCGAATAAAACTATATCTCTGGATCCTGGTGTCTCATCTAGATCTACCTGTCTGAAAAAACCAAAGCCTTCTTGAACATTTAATGCTAGATAATCTAACTCAGCATATACCTCCGACTCAAACAAAACAGAAACCCTGGAGTTGTTATATAAGTCTATTTCCGCTTCGTAATCTGGTTGGTTATTTTCGGTAATAAAATAAGAAAGATTATTTTTCAGGAAAGGCATATTGGCCGCCATCAATTCTTGACACTTCTGCACCACCTCGAAAGGTTCAGAAAATCCTACGCTGTAGCTAAAGCTAAAAGAACCCAGCGTTCCATTATTTGAGACAGTCGTAGGATGGTATATGATCTCTCCTTTGACAACATCATCTGTTGTAAAGTCCACATCTACGATATCAGCAAAATCTTTGTGTCGATTATATTTTTCACTATTTATAAAATATAATCTAGGCTTATCTGTCAATAGATCTACCATCATAAACTTAGTGAAATCTTCTCCTTCTAAAAATTCTGCCCAAGGTAGATTCTCACCTTCTACAGAAAGTTCTTTGAACTGAGAAAGACTAGTAATCATTGCCATACCATCTTCTGGATTTACTGCTTCCACAAAATTGAGTGGACTTTGCACTGGTATATTATTATACTCCGATATGTCATCTATCTCATCAAGATCTGTATCTACAGGACTAGAAATATCATATGCGATCACTTGATAATGATCTTGTGGATATGCCTCTAATGTTTCTGATATTACCATGATTCCATCCTTACCTAAGTTCATAGAAGTCACCAGCTCAAAATCTTCTTCTATATCGTGTCGTACCTGAAGCAGATAATACTTATCTGCAGATGCATCGATCTGTATCTGGACCTGACCATTGATATTCGTAGAAAAACTTAGGATAGGAACTTCCTGTCCAAGAAGTAAACTACTTCCTATAAAGATAGACATCAATATCGTTAGTCCGATGTGTTTCATGTTTCAATAATAGTTTTATAATATCATTACAATAATAAAGATACTATATAAGTGTAACACTTATTGTCCGAATAGCTTCTAATACCATTTCTATTTTTAGATGACGGAAAAGGATTTAGAATTGTTCAAAATGGATCAAGGCAAAAAACGTAAGCGAACCCATAGGTTCGGCGAGGCTTTTTAACGAAGAAACATGAAGAACAAAATAAATAATTACCGTCATTCTAAACTAGAATTGGTATAATAGCGATATTAAAATTAGGAACTGCAATACTAACTGGCTACGTAATGGCTCACTAAAGTAAAAACCTTACGAATCGGGTCAGCTCTTTTAGATAATTTATAGCCTATTACTTATCTCCTTCACTTTCTGGTTCTTCCACTCTGCGAAGATTCCTTGCTCTATTTTTTCTCTTGCAGTACGGACAAGCTTTACAAAAAAACTTAGGTTGTGGATACTTGTTATCTGTCCTCCGTAGATTTCATTTACACGGAAAAGATGATGCATATAGGCTTTAGAATGCGTCCTAGATAATTCTGAAGGGCTCTTAGCATCTAGCACGGAAAAATCTCTTTTCCATTTTGCGTTTCTAAGATTGATGACACCATCATCAGTATAGATAACGCCGTGTCGTGCATTTCTAGTAGGAAGCACACAGTCAAACATATCTATACCCAAAGCAATACACTCTAAGATATTTTCTGGAAGTCCTACACCCATGAGGTATCTCGGTTTGTCAGTAGGTAATATATTACAAACTTCCTCTGTCATAGCATACAGATCTTCGTGAGGTTCTCCTACAGATAGACCTCCTATAGCATTAATCTCCAAATTCTTAGAAGCTATATATTCTGCTGATTGTTTCCTTAGATCTGGATACACGCTACCCTGTATAATACCTGCAAAAGTCTGATCGTAGTCATATAGATTACCTGTCTCTGCAAACCGATCAATACATCTATCTAGCCAGCGATGTGTCATATGCATAGATTTTTCTGCATAATTTTTTTCGCACGGATAGGGTGTACACTCATCAAAAGCCATTATGATATCTGCACCTATATTGCGCTGCACATCGATCGCATATTCAGGTGTAAAGAGGTGCTTAGAACCATCTATATGAGAAGCAAATTCTACTCCTTTCTCGGAAATCTTACGCATACCACTTAGAGAATATACCTGATACCCCCCTGAGTCTGTAAGAATAGGTTTGTCCCAGTTAATAAACTTATGGATTCCCCCCGCTGAATTTATAATACCTATAGTAGGTCGCAAATACAGGTGATAGGTATTCGCTAATATAATATCTGCATCTACTACTTCTGTTAGTTCTTTTTGCTTGACAGCCTTCACTGTTCCTTGCGTTCCCACAGGCATAAATATAGGTGTCCTTATCTCACCGTGCGCTGTTATGATTGTGCCTGACCTGGCACTAGAAAATTTATCTGTAGCATGTAACGTAAAACCCATAATCTATCTATTTCTTGCAAGATCCATTTTGATCAATACCGCGAGCATCACTGAGAAAACAACAAGTGAAGAACCTCCTTTACTCAAAAATGGTAAAGGTATCCCTATCACAGGCGTTACGCCTATAGTCATCCCTATATTTATAAAAAAATGGAAAAACAATATTCCCGCTAAGGCGTATGCATAATATTTTATAAAATCATTTCTTGCCCTTTCTCCTACGACTGTAATCCTAATCAACAAAATCAAATACAAAGCTATCACGCCTAGAACGCCTATAAAACCTTGTTCCTCTCCTATGGTCGCAAATATAAAATCTGTTGCCTGCTCTGGCACATACTTAAGCTGTGTCATACTTCCTTCTAAGAATCCCTTACCACTAAATCCTCCTGATCCAATAGCTGTCTTAGACTGTATCAGGTTATATAAAGATCCTCTAGGATCGCACTTGTCTGGTCTGAGCCATACATTTATTCTTTCTTGGTGGTGGGGTTTCAGTACATTATTGAATGCCCAGGATGCGGTAGCCGAAAACGCTGATGCTAGAAATAAAGAAATCAGCGTTATTGTTAGGATCTTTAGGTTCCTTTCTTTCCAGTTTAGAAATCCTAATATTCCTATATGGACCAGAAACAAAGGAATCAGATATAGCTCGTACGAAAATTTTAAGGCAACAAAAATCAAAATTGACATAAGTAAAGAGACGATCATCCAGAACTGCTTACGCTCTAGCTGAAAGGCAAGGAATGTTCCTGCTGTAGCAAGAGATACTAGGAGTACAATCATAGCGCCATACATAAACGATAATATAATAACGCTCAGTAAGGTACCTGCAATGATATAGTACGTCGATGATAAACCTACTCGATATAAAACGAGGAAAAAAGACATAAACACTAGAGCGGATCCTGCATCAGGCTGTAACATGATCAGTGCACTAGGAATGAAAAATAGCGCAAAGCAAGTCAGTAAATTACGTCGACTACGTATACTTATACTGGATAAACTTAGATAAGATGCCACTGCTAGAGCTGTACCAAACTTTGCTAACTCTGATGGTTGTATAGAAAAAGAGCCAATCATAATCCAGGATTTTGCGCCCTTTATTTCTGTTCCTATAACTACTACCAAGAGCAATAAGACTAAGGAGATAACATAGATTAGAAAAGCAAAAGTATTCCAGAATTTCCATTCCACTACAAAGCTAAGAAAGAAAGCTATCAGGGCCACGATAAGCCATATCGACTGTCGCCCGATAGAAGAGTTGAGGTCTAAATAAGAGTAGGGATCAGAAGGATCATAGGATACTGCATACAACATAAACCAACCTATAAGCACCAGTGCAGCATACACGGTCAGGAGTATCCAGTCTATTCCTCTATTGCTACCTAATCTAGCTATGGACATGAATAGATGATTATGGTATCAGCTCTGTTTTGCGAATATTATCGACTACTGGAATAGCTGATGGAAATTCTCGTTTCAGATCTAGTAACAGCCCCTGCATCTCATCCTTATTTTCGTAAGCACCTACCTTTACTTTATAGAAAGGTACCTCTTGTTCCCAAGATGACTGCACGCCAGGATATAAAGAATTAAACTTCGTAATGGCCAGTTCCATCTTACGACGATCATTGGTTGTGATAATCTGAATTCTCCATCCCTTGATCGCAGCTTGCTGCTGGTTCTGGAAAACATAATCACTCATCAGTCTAGATACTCCAGCATCTTCCGCTATTGTTATCTGACTTTTTCCTTGAGCTATACTTAGTATACAGAATAGTAGGCTAAAAATAAATTTCATCTAATTATATATTACGAGCACAATTATTTTGATAACTAATTTATAATTACCAAAACGAAAAGCATTCTTATTTCTTAGTAAACAACTAATATAGCGTATTAATTATTACGCCTTTCCATGACATTGTTTATATTTTTTTCCGCTACCACATGGGCATGGCTCATTTCTACCTACTTTTTTCTCTTCTCTCTTAAAGGTAACAGGTTTTGCTTGCCTTCTTCCTGCTGACTGAGCTGCTGCTCTCATTGCTAGATCATCCTTACTGGTTTGCACCTTGGAGAAATCTGTTCTTTGTTCACGAGCTTCTTGCACATCATCAGATGATTTGATCAGTAACTTTCCTTTTAGTAAGTAAGAACAGACATCATAGTTAACCTTGTAGATCAGTTGCTCAAAAAGCTTGTAGGCTTCCATCTTATAGATTACTAATGGATCTTTCTGCTCAAAGGATGCTGCTTGTACAGAGTCTTTCAGCTCATCCATAGATCTGAGATGCTCTTTCCAGTTGTCATCTATGAGAGCAAGTGTTACAGCCTTTTCTATATCCTTCATAATCGTCTTACCCTCAGAAGCAACTGCTTCCCTAAGATCGGCAGAAATATTGAGCGTTTTTTCCCTTCCATCAGAATATGGTACTGCAATCCTCTTATATTTATGTCCCTCGTGTTCTAGAACGTTTTTAATAAGGGGTAGTAAAGCGTGACTTATCGCTTCTCCTTTTCTATCATAATAATCAAAAACATTTTTCTGGTATTGATCTATCAAATCCTCTTCTGAAGCTTCGTTCCATGCTGCTCCATCTATATCTGGATCTATACCTAATATCTTCAGGGAATCTCCTCTGAAAGACTCGTGATCTCCATTATATTTGTTATCGGAAACAATAGAATCTGTCAGGCCGTTAAACATGTTAAACAAATCTACAGATAGCCTTTCTCCTGATAGTGCATTATCTCTTTTCTTATAGATTGCCTCTCTCTGGATATTCATTACATCATCATACTCCAGCAATCTCTTTCTTATACCGAAGTTATTTTCTTCCACTTTCTTCTGGGCTCTTTCTATAGACTTGGTTACCATAGAATGTTGGATAACCTCACCTTCTTGGTGGCCCATCTTATCCATTAGTTTAGATATTTTCTCAGAGTTAAACAATCTCATGAGTTTATCTTCTAGCGCTACATAGAATTGTGAAGAACCCGGATCTCCCTGTCTTCCCGATCTACCCATAAGCTGCCTATCGACTCTTCTAGAATCATGTCTTTCTGTTGCAATTATGGCTAGACCTCCACTATCTTTTACTTCCTGAGACAATTTAATATCTGTTCCTCTACCAGCCATATTAGTCGCTATTGTAACTCTTCCTGGCTTACCTGCCTCCGCTACAATTTCTGCTTCTCTCTGATGCTGTTTGGCATTCAGTACGTTATGAGAAATACTTCTCATCGTAAGCATTCTACTCAGCTTCTCAGAAATATCTACCGACGTTGTACCGACAAGAACAGGTCTACCATTACTTGTAAGATTATCTATTTCCTGAATAACTGCATTATATTTTTCTTTTGCTGTTTTAAACACTAAATCTTCACGGTCATCTCTTACGATAGGTCTATTCGTAGGTATAACAACAACGTCTAGTTTGTATATCTCCCATAGCTCACTCGCCTCTGTTTCTGCTGTACCCGTCATCCCTGATAACTTGTGGTACATTCTAAAGTAATTCTGTAAAGTTACTGTTGCATAAGTCTGTGTAATATCCCCTACTTTGACATTTTCCTTCGCCTCTAGTGCCTGGTGTAGACCATCAGAATATCGCCTACCTTCCATCATTCTACCTGTAGACTCATCTACAATTTTTACCTGACCATCTATCACAACATATTCCTCATCTATCTCGAACATGGTGTATGCCTTCAGCAGTTGGTTGACTGCATGCAGTCTCCTAGATTTTATAGAAAAATCTGTAACTAGCTTTTCATTCTCTTCTTTATATTTTACACCATCTGCCGCTTCTCTAGCAGCAAGAGCCTGCATCTCTGAAGCGATATCTGGCATCACAAAAAAGTCGAGATCGTTCTCATTTTTCGATAACAGTTCCACGCCTTTTTCTACCAATTCAACATTTCTGTTTTTCTCATCTATCTTGAACAGTAATGGCTCATCTACGATATGCATGTGTTTAGACTGCTCCTGCATGTAGTAGTTCTCTGCTTTCTGTAGCATTACTTTTACACCATCTTCACTTAAAAATTTTATCAGCGGCCTATACTTAGGTAAAGATCTGTAGGCTCGTAACAAAGCAATGCCCGCCTCTCCTTCTTCATGCCCTGTTTTACCTTCCTTGAATAGACGCTTAGCATCTGCAAGATATTCTGTAGCGTTTTTTTTCTGTGCATTGATAAGCTTCTCTACCTTAGGCTTCAGCATATTATATTCTTGCTCCTCTGCTCCTTCCGGAACTGGACCAGATATGATAAGAGGTGTTCTCGCATCGTCGATCAGTACAGAATCTACCTCATCTATCATAGCAAAATGATGTTTCTTCTGTACCAGTTCTTGCTGAGATTTCACCATATTATCCCTTAGATAATCGAAACCAAATTCATTATTTGTTCCGTAGGTAATATCACACTCATACGCCTTTATTCTCTGCGGAGAATGCGGTCTGTATTTGTCGATACAATCTACTGTCAGATACAAAAATTCGAATATCGGTCCTACCCACTCTGAATCCCTTTTGGCTAGATAATCATTTACCGTAATGACATGAACGCCATTACCAGATAATCCGTTAAGATAGGCAGGTAAGGTTGCAACTAGGGTCTTTCCCTCACCCGTTGCCATCTCCGCAACTTTTCCTGCATGTAGTACCTGACCACCTATAAGTTGCACATCATAGTGCAACATGTTCCATGTTATTTCACCACCTGCTGCAGTCCATGAGTTAGCCCAGCTTGCCTTCTCTCCCTGAATATTTACATAAGTATTGCTCGCTGCTATCTCTCTATCGTGATCCGTTGCAGTAACTTCTATACTTGTGTATTCCATAAATCTTCTCGCTGTTTCTTTCACTACAGCGAAAGCCTCAGGAAGAATTTCTAGCAGGATTTCCTCTAGATGTTTATCTCTAGTTTTAGTTATTCCGTCTATTTCTTTGAATATTTCTTCTCTTGCCAATAAGTCTTTCTCATTCTCAGCTTCTTTCTTCAGGTCTGCCAAATCCGCATCTACTCCCTTAAGATGTTCTGCTATTCTAGCTCGGAACTCTAGCGTCTTATTTCTGAGTTCATCATGGCTTAGCGAAGCATACGCGGCATAATTCGCATTGATTTCTTCTACAACTGGCGTATATTCCTTAACATCTCTTTCGTACTTCGTCCCGAATAACTTCTTTAATATCTTGAACATAATTATTAATAATTATAATTTTATTTTATTCTATTTTACTTGCTTCACATATTGTTCCAAGCTGATTTTCATGTCATTATGACATTACAACAAATCCCCTAAAAGCTGCTGTATCGTTGCAATAAATCAGCATCCTGCTCTTTACTCTTTATATCGTTGATCATTTCTTGTAATGTACTGACAGACTCTTCGAGCTTAGACTTCTCTCCCGTATCCTCCTCTTTATCCATTCTAGAGCTTAACTCCTCACTTAACTTATGAATTGTATTCGTAGACACAAATCTTTTGTAAAACGGGTTAGCTGTTCCTAGGGCACCTGTTTTGATAACTTTTGCTGTGCTGACTATCTTATCAGCATCTGCCGTCTTAGCGAGATTATAATACTTGTTATAAAAGTTAAATACACTATAGATACTTACCTCATGTAAATTTTTCTCGAAGAAATCCAGATACCTTAATTCCCCAGATTTTGCATAGATATCCGCAATCGTACCGAAGAGAGGTTTAGGATTTTCTGAGGCGATCATGTCTATTTCTTTCAGCGCCATAGTAGGGTCTGATTTAGATAGAATTTCTAGTGCCTTAGAGACAGGACCATAAGCTTTGTCTTTATTTAGTATCTGCTTAGCAACCAGGGCGCCCTTAGTATTGTTTTTGCTATATAATGTTTTCAGTGCCTCCGACCTTACAGAAGAGTGAGGGTCATTCTTTGCTAGGTTTTCTAGCTTAACTTCATCTGTGATCAGACCTACTACAGTTTTTCTGAATAGCTGATGTTCCTCCTTGATCGCTACATCTACGATCTGCTTAAACTCTGGTTTTCCCTTCAGCGCTCTGAGTGCCGTCGTTTTATCCGCTATCAGATCAGATAATCTGAACTGCGCTACCCATTCATCTATAGTCTTATTTTCTTTCTGTGTTCCTAGAAGTATATTACCACCATCTAATACAACTACCGCAGGTTTTTCTTTCACATCTGTCAAAATAATTTCTTGCTTTCGCTGATTTATCCAGATAGGATATTCTATAATATCACCGTTTGTATTGTAAACTTTTGTCGTTAGTGCTAGCTGGAATATCGCAGGACTCTGTTCTGTATCTTGTTGCTGCTCTACCGTAATTTTCATTTCTTGGTTTGCTGCGTCATAGGTGTAGATAATATCTAATTCTGGATGACCTGACTCAAAGAACCACTGATTAAAAAACCAGTTCAGATCTTCTCCAGATACATCCTCCATCGCAAGTCTCAGATCATCCGCTTCTACCGCTGTATATTCATTATCTCTTAGGTACTTGTTCAGCCCTAAGAAAAAAATATCATCCCCTAGATAGTTTCTAAGCATATGCAACACAAGACCTCCCTTGTTATAACTATGCGCATCGAACATAGCCTCCTTTTGTTCATACTCATAATGAATCAGAGGATGGATACCCTGCTGAGCAGCAGATTGTAGGTAAGCTCCTAATTCTGTCACCCTATGATAATCTGCTCGTTGTCTACCGTACTTATGTTCATACCATAGGTACTCACTATAATTAGCAAAACCCTCGTTCATGGTAAGATTTGCCCAACTTTCACAAGTTACAAGATCACCGAACCAGTGATGAAACATCTCATGTGCAACAATAAAGTCATTGTCATTATCGATAAGTTCTCTATCTGTCTTCTGTACAAACTCTCCGAAAATAACTGCCCCAGTATTTTCCATCGCACCACTTACGTAATCCCTGCCTATGAACTGCGCGTACTTATCCCATGGATATGGATAGTCTAGCATATCAGAGAAGAAACTTAACATTTCTGGTGTGTGATTAAAAATTTCCTTCGCATAGTCCTTATAGTCATGCTCCACATAATACATCAGATCCTTACCATTCCACTTATCTTCTACAACGGCATAATCTCCTACCCCTACAAAAAACAAATAGGGTGCATGAGGTCTATCTTGTTTCCAATAATCTGTTCTCGTACCATCACCATTATTAGTAGAAGAAATAAGTAAACCATTAGACAGACTTACAAACTTATCCTGTACTGTAAGTCTGATCTCTTGTGATGTTCTCTCATTTGGTTTATCTATGGTAGGAAACCATCTGCTATTATTTTCTGTCTCTCCCTGTGTCCATATCTGCTGAGGTTTCCCTTCTATATCTCCTAGTGGATTGATAAAAAATAATCCTTTATCTGAAGTAATCGCTGCGCTTCCTCCTTCTTCTCCTTCATTAGGCTTAGCCACATAATCTATTTCTATCGTATACTTTTCTCCCCTCTTGTACATTTTGGGCAAGTCGATTATTAGCTTCTTCGTATCATAATCATAGTTCAGTGCTCTTCCTCCCGACTTAATACTATTTATGTCAAAACCTTTAGCATCTAATTCCAAAACATCTGCCTCCCTAATGGGTGAAAAATCTAACTTAGCCTTACCGATTACATACTGATTCTGCCAGTCAAACTTTATATCCAGACTTGTATGGAGTAGATCGTGAATTCTTGTATAACTAGGGTTATATCTCGCTATAGCATATTCCTCCTCTTTGCCCATCATAGGAGCGGTTACTGTAAGGGTGTCTAGTAGCGTTTCCTCTATCGTCACCTCGAATATCTCGTCATCAGGAACTAGGTCTTTAGTGGTTTTACAGGATACTAAAAACAAGACGAAAAAGCTATAAAAAATGTACTTCATTAGATTTATAAATTTAAGGATTACAAAGTTAATCTCATATTCTAGAATCCCTATATAAATGGCTTACAATCCCTTAAAAATGGTACTATTTTGAGTCTATTTGTCTATTCTACACGATATTTTGATTTCATGATGGCGTAGTACCTGCTATAAATCTTAAGCACAGATATCATAGCAGCTATGTTACCCATCTGCTTTACAAAAGATTCTTACAATAACTCATAGCCCAGTATAGAATTGCTCATTTTAGTTTATCCTATAATTTCCATTAGATAGATGCCATATTTAGCTACTTTGGTTTATTCTTATGTCAAATAAATGCATGATTATTTACATGTATATTACGGTAGCTCCTCGAAAAGAAATTTTTACTGAAATAACAAGAAAACGCTCTGCTTCTACCCTCCTTATTAATTTTATGGAAAAGATAAGGAGTTACCTGACTTTAGCAGTGTAATGTAATGTCTATGATCAGAGAGGGTGTAGATGCAGCACAAGTTGTAAAGATCTCAGTTTCTAAATTATATCACAATCTTCTAGTGACTGATGGAGTGAAAAATTCGACCTTATCGCAATTGGGACAAACGTAAAAATCAAATGAAGTTTTATGAGTAAGCATATGTCCTAAGTCCCCAATTATCCCCCAATTTTTTCCTTCATGTAGTTTGATCGTTTCTTCAAACTTCATTGTTGTCTTGCATCTTATACAATTCAATTCTTTAGGATTCACCCAAGCTGATTCAGTGTCGATTTTATCTGAAACAAAACCTTCTTTTACTTTTGTGATAAAATTATAGCTGCAATTCCAACAAACGTCAAATTCTTCTGGTACCTCCTTATTACAATTCGGGCAATTGTTCATTCAACTTGTTTATGATGTTAATTCTGGTAAGAATCTTTATAATTAACTTCTATAGTTTATAGATATCTGTAGGCGTCTCGCAGACGATGGCCTTACTCCCTCTGATGGCGATAGGAGACTTGATGAGGTGCGGATTTTTCTTAATTATCATGATCCATTCCTCTGTCGTCATCTCCATACCCTTTAGGTTTTTTCTATAATCCGGATGGGCTTTGTTGAGCAATTTTTTAGGATCTATGGCTAATTCTTGTAGCATTACTAACCAGTTGGTATCTGTGTTAAATGCTTTTTCGTAGGTGTATGCTTTGACATGTGTACTCATGCTCTTAGCGTAGGCTAAGGTCTTCTTATCTGAAGAAGAATTAGCATCGTAATAAAATAAAATTTCTCTTGGATGTGTTTTCATAAGAAGAAAGTTTGACAAAAGATACATATATTTTACATAAAACTACTTTTTAGAGTTTATATTTTATTAATAATTGTTAATAGTTTATGTATATTTTGTGTAGACAAGTTTCTATACATTATATTCTCAATATCGATAGCATGCTTCTTAGTTGTAGCGCCAGAGATGTGTAAGCCACCATACCAATCATATTATATTACCACTAGAGATCAAAATATCTTTCCTACACAACAAAAATCATTCTATCCTATGCCATAACACTAAAGCGTAGTCATATAGTCTAATACCATTTCTATTTTTAGATGTCGGAAAAGGATTTAGAATTGTTCAAAATGGATCAAGGCAAGAACGTAGGCGAACCCATAGGTTCGGCGAGGCTTTTTAACGAAGGAACATAAAGAACAAAATAAATAATTACCGTCATTCTAAACTAGAATTGGTATAACATCATTAACTGATCTTTAATGAAGAAGCTTGAAGAAAAATCATTTATTTGACATAATAACAAAAGGAGTGCAACTAATTAGCTACACTCCCTTTCGTATTATTAATTTAAAAAAATTCTATTTTATTAATAGCATTTTCTTTCTGATCGTCTGCTTGTCTGTTGTCAATTCATAAGTAAGAACACCGGTAGCATTAAGATCCGTATTTCTTATAGTATGATAGTTCATTCCATTATTGTAGTGGGCAGTTTTCTTGTATAGCAGGCTTCCTCTGATGTCGTATACCTTGATTGTAGTCGCTGTACTTTCTGGTAAGTAGAAAACTATCTCCGTAGAATTACTCCATGGATTAGGTCTGTTCTGCAATAAGCTCACATTCAGATCCTGACTTATATCTGTTCTGTTAGTAAGCGAAACATTCATTACCTCTGTCTCTGTATAAGCTTCTAATCTTGTTATCGCGGATGACAAAACTAGATTTGCATTAGCATCTTTTGCATCTACTACGATGTAAAATAAAGGCTCATTGCTTGCAATATCATTTGTTTCTAATTCCGCCCAACTAAAGCTTATTGCATCTCCATTATCTGCAACGGCATAGTGGCCAGCTGTCATTTCTAAAGCACCTGGTCTCAGCTCTACAAAAGTTCCGGTGCCCTGATCCATTGTAAGTGTTCCCTGCATTCCAATCATAGCTTCGTAGTTGCTAGCAGTTATTGCATAGGTATATTGATCTCCACCTTTGTTAACTATCTCTGAAAATAACTCTAGAGTATTATCTGATCTATTCTCTGATGTAATTCCTCCCACACCATTACTCGTCACACTTCCATTTACATCTCCAGTTTTTACACCTATGAAAGGAATATTCATATTAGCGTCTAGATTATATATCTGATACTCATTATTCCAAGCTGAAGCAAAAGGATTAGCAGGATCAGCAAACTGATATGTAGCATCTACAAAATTCCAACTTGTATTAGATGGTAGATCAGAATAGATCCCTAGTATAAGTTTTCTTAACTCTACTAAATCTATCGCAGTTACACTATTACTTTTGTTAATATCTGCTGCAATAATTTTGTATGGTGTCTGCAATGGGCTTACACCTAGAACGTGTCTCTGAATATAAACTAGATCTAGCGTACTTACTCCGTTCAGTGGATTCTTGTCTAGAGAAGGTCTCAGCATATAGTTTCCTCCTGCAGGCATAGTACCAAAATCAAACTGACCATCTTCTTCAGTCTCTATCATCGGCGCTTCCGCTCCTTCTAGCATAACCTCTGCTCCAGATATCTTATCATTCATCTCCGTTCTCAGTTCTCCATATACTCTAGGACCCATAATGTTCGTACATATATTATCATTATCTTGAACATCTATGAACGTACTACAGAAAGCCTGATTACCATTCTCATCTGTTACCCACATCTGAATAGGCTGTTCTCCTACATCTACACAAGTAAAGAATTTTACCTTGTCTGTTGTGTCTGCACTGAAGCTAAATGTAATGGCATAATTACAAGGATGCGCACTACTAGCATCAAAATCCTCTGCCCATATCTCTGCCATTCCTTCGAAAATTCCGTCACCATCAGGATCCATCAAAGTGAGGGCCTCACTCAGTCCATTAATACAAACAGGTGTCGGTGTCTTAGCATTTATAACTTCAAAGTTTTGTGTAGCTCTTGTTACATTGCCACAACCATCACTTACTGTCCATTCTATGATGTGCTCTCCTATAGCGTAGTCATCTGTTGCATCATTTGTCAATCCGAAATCATCGAAAGTTCCATCGCTGAAGAAATCTATTTTGTAAGAATAATTTAGCGCAGCTTCTGGAGTACAATCATCATCTGCTGTAACGGTAAGCGGCACTTCTACAGAAGAACAATTTACATTAAGCGACTCTACACTTATATCTGCTAGTGAACTTATAAATTCTGGGTCTTCCGTATTGAATATTTTTATCACTTGATCATAAGACCATCTTATATAGATACCGTTAATTTGCTGACACCAGTCAATTACTGTCCAAGTTCGTATAATCTTGAAACACGCTTCTTCCCCATTAGGAAATGCAAATAACTGATCTTTGTGTTCTATCCCTACTAGTGAACATTCGTTCTCGCCGTCAAGTACTGGCTTATTGAATCCATCAGGAAGATCATCTGGATCCAAACCTGCTGCGGAACAAGTATTAGAATCTTCATAATCATCCGGCCATTCTATATCTGATTCTTCGAATGGATCTGAGATACTAGAAGTTATAGTCTGCGTACAACTCTGTGTTGTTCCATCTCCGTTATCTATTGTAAAAGTTCTTGTTATGATACCTGTACCACAATTATTTATATTAGAAGAGACTTGCTCATCTATAACTATGTTACCTGGGCAGTTATCCTCCACTTCTGCATTTCCAAACTGGCTACTTAGATTATCTAAATCATAGTCAGCTGTACAATCTACAACCATGTTACCAGGACAAGTAAGAACAGGCTTTATCTTATCTTGAATCTCTACTTCTACCATACATATATTGGTATGACCACCTGCATCAGTAACTTCTAGGATAACCATATGTGTTGTACCTAGATCACTACAACAAAACTCTACTGATTCGTCAAAAGCTGTATCTCCAGTATTACATCCGTCCACCATTCTAGCAATTGCTACTGTGACAGGACTGCACTCATCATAACTTCCTGCATCTACAGAACTTGCCAATAGCCATGCCTTCCCATCTGAGTTAAGACTTACTACTTGATTTTGGCGACATACTGCTGTAGGGTCAGAACCATCTGTAACTATAATCTCGCTAAAACAATCTGTGGAATTACCACATGCATCAGTTACTGTATACTTAAGCCATGTTGTTCCTGCCGGAAGATCTCTTATGATATAAGTATCCTCAAAAGGCTCAACACCCACTTCGCTATACGCCCCATTAACAGGTGGTTGTCCGTTACTATCAGCTAATAAATATCTTACTTCGAACGTTGTTTCGTTACAATCATAAATTACGAACGGTGGTTCTACTAACCAATCAGTAGTACAGTCCTGATCTGTCTCCGCTACAATTTGAAAATCTTGAGGACAGTTGACTATAGGTCCAGCAAAGTCTGTTACTTCCAAAATCTGAAGGTGGAAAATCTCAAATTCTCCCGTACACCACCATTCTCTTATCTGCCACATTCTCATGAACTTCTTAATCCTACAATCTAGTGATGGTATTTCAGTATCTGTAAAAGTGATTAGTGAGTTACATAGAAATTCTGGTAGCACAGGAAATATAGGATTACCTTCTAATGTAGGTACACCAGTATCTGCAATGGAAGGATGTCCCTGCTCATCATAACTAAATGAACCACATATAAGTGGGTCTCCACTTATTATAGATCTATCATCAGGCCATACAATACCTGTAAAATCAGGTCTTCTTATAAGTATTTCTTGTACACATGTGTCTCCCTGATTTCCTGCCTCATCTATCGCCGTATAAGTTCTTACTACCATAGAGGTATATAAGCTATCACATGTCAATGGGTTAATAACCTCATTGAGCAATACTGGTACTGCATTAGAGCAGTTTTCAAAAATAGTAGGTTCTGCTAAAAAAGGTAGACCATTACAAGCAAGGATAGTATCCTGACACTCTATTTGTGGTGGAAACTTATCTTCTATAAGTGCAAAACCCCAGCATTTATTTCCACATTCTGGTTCTGTAAGCTCCACCTTAAGGGTCATACCCACAAAATCAAAATTTACAGTATCTGTTGGTAGTTCATTTCCCCACTCATCAAATATTACAACACTGTAATAGTCGTTACATAGAGCTGTAATACCTAATCCAATCATGCTAGGTGTAATAACAGCCTCGCAATCAGAATTAAGGCTGACATTTATGTTACCCTTACAGGATACATCACAGTTACTTACACATTGTGTATAAGCTACGTTGCTAAAAAATAAAAATGCCGAGAATACCATAAAGGTATTCAGATAGAATCTTATTAATTTTCTTTTGATAGAGGAATCTCGTCCTGCATCGTGTGTAGTTCTTCTCATCTTAGTCAAAGTTTTTTAAATATGCTCTTGATAGTTATATTAAACAATACATAGGTTGTATCGTCTCAGGTAGGTTCGAACTTTAAAAATCGGCAAATTGTAAACATGGACTTACTGGGAGTAAGTCACAGAGCAAATATATAAACTAATTTACACATTACATAATAATATAATATATATAATGCTGCTATTTAATTGTTTGGGTGTAAGTTTATAGAGCTTAGTTTGTTATACATATATAAAAATAAATATGAGGCAATTATATTATTGATTTATACCTAATCATAGATTAGATCGAATATATCATCATATAGTTCATATGATTTTAATCCTACCTCTGCTTCTTCTCCTCCCTCCAAAATGATTCCTGGAGGTTTTTCCATTTCCAATATTGTTTTCACTTCACTTAGGACAGAAACTTTTACATATACAGAAGTAATAGAATCTTTATCTACTTTTTCTAGATTTTTTAGATTTGTCAATATAAGATGAGTCGTTGACTCTAATGGATGCACAGAGAAAATAGGAATTTTAATATCCACTGTTTCGTACTTAGGTAGTGCAAGAGCATCTAGGTTTATTTTGGCTTGAATAAGGTCTAACAATTCGGAAGAAGGCACTGTATTAAACATTCCAATCGACTTAGGACCTTCTACCCATTGAATGATTTCTTGGATCTTATCTAGATCAGCTAGGGATCCTCTATTATCTTCTAATGTATAAGCTAACCAGTCTACACCATAAGCAGAGAAATATCTAGCATCTGTGAGATTAGAAATAGAAAAAGCAGCTACTTTAAGTTTTAACATATAACCAAATTTTGTGTAAAAGTAATATCTTCAGCGCTTATGAGTTACTTCGACAAAGTATATAAAATAACTAATTGCATTCCTGATGGTAGGGTAAGCACCTATGGAGCGATCGCAGACTATCTTTCTCTAGGTTCGGCTAGGATGGTAGGATGGGCGCTGAACAAGTGTCATAACGCTGAAAAACCTGTGGCTGCACATCGTGTTGTTAACAGAATAGGAGAACTGACAGGTAGAAATATGTTTCCACACCCTGATATGATGCAGCAGTTTCTAGAAAATGAAGGCGTCTCGGTAACAAATAATAAGGTAGAGGATTTTGATCAAATCTTCTGGCATCCAGCAGAACTGAAAAAAAAGAAATCTTAATGTTTACTTAATACCATTTAGCATGGAATACTAAGCTAAGATCCTACGTTAACAACCTTACATAAGAAATCGTGAAAATGAAAATATTCTACACCTTACTACTATGCTGTTTCTGCTCTCTATCTTCTATTACAGCTCAGACTTGCGTGGGGATATGGAAAAACATTGATGATGATGACGGAAAAGCTAAATCTCATATAGAAATATATGAGGAAAATGGCAAACTACATGGTAGAGTAATAAAACTACTAGAAATCGCCACTTTAAAAACCTGTATAGAATGTTCTGGAGATCGTAAAGATCGGCCCATAGAAGGCATGGTAATCCTGTGGGATCTAGAAAAAAAGAAGAAAAAAGGTGTAGAGGGAAAGATCTTAGATCCTAAAAAAGGTAAGATATATGACTGCAAAATAGAGTTAGAAGATGCCAATACCCTAAAAGTAAGAGGATATATCAAAACCCCGTTCCTAGGTAGAACCCAAAATTGGTATAGAGTTACAGACTAAAAAGACAATAAATCGAGAGCATATGCTGTTCTAAAGATGATATAAAATTCAATTCATCTATGCAAAAAAGTATATGGAGCAAAATTACACAGAGAACACCCTTATTAGATACATTTACAAAGAAACAAACTTCTTAGAAAACCTAGAAGTGGAGCACGCGCTGGTAGAAGAGCCTATTATAGCTAAAGCATATAGCAGATTATATAACGCATATAAGCTGTTACCTAAGGTGACTTTCATGCCTGCCCAGAACTCCGTTGACAATATCGTAACTTATAGTCAATCGCCTGCTTTGAGTAACTAATAAGTCATGTCATAATACAGATGGCATAAAAAACAAGCCTCTTGGATATCCTCCTGGAGGTTTTTTTATTTAAATTATCTAAACATTTTCTTTTTTGTGGAAACTTATATATGTTATAAGCACATTGACTAAGGATTATATATTAAATTTGTCATTATATTTATTGTCCATTATATAAAATAACACATGTCTAAAGAAAAAGAAGCTAAATTAAAAGCATTAGGCCTTGCTGTAGATAAGTTAGAAAAAACTTATGGTAAAGGCACGGTAATGAAGCTTGGAGATAAGAAAGTAGTCAATGTAGATTCTATTTCTACAGGAAGCCTAGGATTGGATATAGCCTTAGGTATAAATGGTTTTCCTCGAGGAAGAGTAATAGAAATATACGGACCAGAATCTTCTGGAAAAACGACCTTAGCCATACATGCAATAGCTGAGGCACAGAAGAAAGGTGGTATTGCTGCATTTATAGATGCAGAGCACGCTTTTGATAAGATGTATGCAGAATCATTAGGCGTGGATACGGATAATCTTCTGATTTCTCAGCCTGACAATGGAGAACAAGCACTAGAAATAACAGAACATCTTATCCGATCTGGAGCTATAGACATTATCGTTATCGATTCTGTTGCGGCACTTGTTCCTAGAAGTGAGATAGAGGGAGAGATGGGAGATTCTAAAATGGGACTACAAGCTAGACTTATGTCTCAGGCTCTCAGAAAACTTACTGGTGTAATCGGTAGAACAGGTTGTTGTTGTATTTTTATCAATCAACTTAGAGAAAAAATAGGTGTCATGTTCGGTAATCCAGAGACTACAACTGGAGGAAATGCACTGAAGTTTTATGCATCTATAAGACTAGATATAAGAAGATCAGGTTCTGCTATAAAAGACAAAGAAGGAAACGTAATAGGAAATCCAACTAAGGTAAAAGTTGTAAAGAACAAACTAGCTCCGCCTTTTAGGATTGCAATGTTTGACATCATGTTTGGTCAAGGCGTATCAAAGACAGGAGAAATAGTAGATCTAGGTGTAGAAGCTGATATCATAGGAAAAAGCGGGTCGTGGTATAGCTATAATGACACCAAGATAGCTCAAGGGAGAGAAGGTGCTAAACGCTTCCTAATGGATAATCCAGAAGTTGCTGAAGAAATAGAACTAAAAGTAAAGGCTAAATTTCATCCAGTACTAGAAGATGAGGAAGAAGAAAAAGAAGTAATAGAAGTAGATTCTTAAGCGATAATTTTTGGCTTAAAATATAAAAAGAAGTTGCCATAGCAGCTTTCTTTTTTTTTATTTTCAGTCCTAAAGAAATTTATATTTTATAACATTTCTATTTTTAGATGACGGAAAAGGATTTAGAATTGTTCAAAATGGATCCAGGCAAGAACGAATGAGTTCGACGTAGTCGAATAAAAAACGAAAGTGCTTTAAATGAGACCTTATGTTTGAAAAAGATATCAGGATATTTAAGATAATTAATTGGTAATAAAATTTCTTAAACAAAACCTGATATCATGAAAACATTTAAAGGTAAGAATATTTATGTTGGTTTATATGTACACAAAGCATCAGTTGAAATAAAAGTATTTTCAGACAACCTATCATTAGAAAATACGGTAAAATTACGACCATTTACAAGTGAGGTCATATTTAAATATCTGAACAAGCATTATCCAGAAGCTAATTACCACTGCGTATATGAAGCAGGGTTTAGTGGATTTTGGTTACAAAGGGAACTGGAAAGATTAGGAATAGATTGCAGGATAGTCAACCCAGCTGATGTACCGACATCACATAAGGATAAGGTATACAAGAACGATAAAGTGGATTGTATAAAACTGGGCAGAGGACTTCGTAGTTCTGACCTTCGGGGAATATATGTTCTCAACGAATAACAAGAACTGGATAGATGTTTGGTGAGGCAAAGGGGTGGCTAAGAATATAATAAGGACAAAGAATCAGATAAAGACGATCTGAGGTAAAAGAGAAAAAGCCTCCCACAGGGGAGACTCAGTCATTATAGAACAACTTCCAAATATTAAGACTTCTAAATTAGACAAACTCAATTACTTTTCAAAGCAATTTCTATTAATAAAATAAAAAAAAAGGGTCAACGCTCTAAGCGTAACCCTTTTTGTAATTTATGGTCGTTATGCACTACCTTATTATCATCATCTGTCTTATATCTGAGTAAGATTCTGATATTAATCTATAAAAATAGATTCCATCATTATTCATTCCCATATCTTCTATATCTATATGTTGCTCGTGATCTCCTGCTTCTCTAAAACTCTTGTTAGTCCATAGTATTCTTCCATTTATATCTAACACATCTATGGTAATCCATTCATCCCGAGCAATAGAGAATTTTATCTCTGTAGTTTCTGTAAAAGGATTAGGAACATTCTGATATAAAGCATAGTCAGTATGCGTATCCAAGACCGATAAGCTAATTGCTATCTTCCCGAATGAATCATCATATGCTTCTGTAGACATTCTATCACTTATGAATGCTATCTGGTCTAATGCTGCATCTGTATCTATATAAAATAGTATCTGATCTTCCTCAGCGTATACACTCTCTACCGTCGACCAGCTGAGCTTAACTGTCGATCCATCATTATGAAAATGATTATCTGATATTTCTAGATGTGCTCCTTCTAATCCTCTGATCTTTTCTCCGCTTGCTAAAGCAAACTGCATACCTATTATATCTTCAAAATTGCTTGCTCTAACCGCAATTTTGTCCGCACCTGATACTCGTGACAATATGAATTCTATTACAGATCTATTTTCAAACTGTTCCTCTTGTAGTACATTGTAACCATTAGAACCATTAACATCACCAGTCTTTATAGCTATAAAATTACTGTGCATCTCATCATGAGAAAGAGATAAGTAATCTATATCTGAAGGATATGGGAAAGGATCATTGTCATCTACAAAATTATAATTTGCAGGAATAAAGTTCCAATTATTATTTCCTGGAAATTCATCATAGATTCCTAATATGATCTTTCTGAGTTCTACTAAGTCTATGGCAGTAAGGTCGCCCGAATTATTTATATCAGAAGCTATAATCTTATATGGAGAATCTAGGGGCAATAGACCTAGAATATGTCTCTGAATCATGGCTAGATCTAGCGTAGATACGCCATCAAGAATTTCCCCCTCCATGTATGGAGAAAGATTATAACTACCATACATATCTAGTTCTGTAAAAGCAAAATCACCTTCGATTTCAGTGATATACATATCTTCCTCATCTCCATAAGTAATATACATCTCAGTTCCTATGATCGCTTGCTCTTCTTCTGTTCTTACATTACCTGCTATCTCCACACTAGTAGAAAACTGTGGACACTCAGATGAGTTATCTTGTATGTCAATGAAGGTTGTGCAATGACTCTGATTTCCAGCCTCGTCCGTAACCCATAATTCTATAGGCTGAGAACCCAATGTATTACAGTCAAAAATTGCGTTAGTTTCCGAGGTATCACTAGAGAAAGAAAAAACTAGGTTCTCTACCGCAGTACAATTATCTAAACTACTAGCATTTACATCTGTTGCCCATATCTCCACCATACCCATTCCTGGTACTAGACCTGCAGATAATCCATTTATACACACAGGTGTAGGTGCAGCACATTCTCTTATCTCTACGACTATAGCTGTATTAGAAATATTACCGCAACCATCTTCTACTCCCCATGTGAGAATATGCTCGCCTAAAGGTAGGTCTGTCAAGGATAAACTTGTGCCTGCTCCTTCAATAACTTGAGTTCCCAGTCCTAGCACATCAAAGGCATACCAAAATTCAAAATCTATAGGGTCGCTACAATCATCTGTCGCACTTGCTGATAAATTTACATCTCCTAGACAGGTACTTTCGTTAGCACATATCACAGTATCTACAGGACTCATGAGTGTAGGTGGATCAGAATTAAGTACTCTTATAACTTGTGAAAAAGTATATTTTCCTGCTCCATTAGGATCATTAGATTCGTACGAACACCAATCTATTACCGTCCAGTCTCTCTGTATTACCGGACAACCTGTAATGTTAGCATCGAAGACAAAATCTTCGAAAGTTGCCATCACAAGATTACAATTATCTGTTGGGAAACTGGGAGATCCTGTTTCTATCGTATCTAAGTCTACTTCAGAACAGTCGGCAAAAACTATATCGATAGGCCATATAATGTCCGCCTCTACAAAAGGATTTATATCCTCTATAAATATAGACTGTGAAGCTTCAGACATATTTCCATCTTCATCTGTAAAAATAAAAGATCTTATAATCTCTCCTTGTCCACAGGTGAGGTCTACGACACTTGATTCGTCTACAACAAGACCGTCTGGACAGTTTTCTTGTATAAGTCCATCTTGTCCAGCAATAAAATCAGGAGCCATATAAAATGGATCATTAATAATAATATCCTCTGGATCTGATGTAACATAAGATCCGAATATAGATAAGTCTGTAATGTCAAAAACAAACTCACAACTTACCGTAATGTCTGGAAGCACAGATTGTACTATAGGTGCTAACTTATCGAACACCTCTACCTCTACCATACACTCCGTAAGATTTCCTGAAGTATCATAAACACTTGCTATGACCATCACAGGATTACCTATGTCAGAACAGCAAACTTGGACACTTTCTCCCTCCACTAGATCATCAGGGTTTCCACAGGCATCATCCATTCTTCTTATAAATGTATTGCCTAAATGACAATTATCTGTTGCTCCCAACACGATCATAGAGCTAAAAACCATACCGTCCCCTAGGTTATTAAGGTATACCGCTAGGTCTGGATTACAAGTCAATTCTGGGGACTCCGTATCTAATACTGTAATTATCTGTACACAGGTCTGCTCATTGTCACAAGCATCCGTTGCCGTCCATGTCACTTCTGTTATCCCTACTGGAAAATCATCAGTGATATCATTAGATATAGAATAATCATTACTTATCGTTACCATAGAACATCCATCTGTCGCGATGGGTATCGGTAGAGTAAGATTAGCAGAGCACATGAGTGTGTCGTTCTCCGCTGTAACATTAGCACAGCTAATCGTAGGCATCCCCGTATCTGGTAGAACAGAGAAAGTTACCGAGGTCATCTCTCCTACATTACCACACATATCAGATACTAAGTAACTATAAGTAACATTGTATCCAGCGCAGATATCTTCTGTAAATGTAGTGTCTATTGTGAATTCTATATCCGTACAATTATCTATTGCCGTAAGGGTCTCGGTAGGTGGAAAAGCATCTTCACAATTTATAGGATCTATAGGTTCTGGGGTAGATAACATTTCAGGAGGGGAATCATCTAAGAAGGTATAAGTACAGATAAATCCACCTGCTATATTTCCGCACATATCTTCCGCTTCAAAGGTTATAGTAAGTACCCTTTCGCAAGCTAGGCCATTAGCTGTCTTAGCAGTGACTCTAATTATAAGATTTTCTTCTGCTATGCAATTATCAGAGACAAATCCTTCTAAACTTGCCACTTCTACTCCGCCAACCATCCAGGTATCTGAAGTGGAAACCACATCCCCTACTTCTAAGTCTATTACGGCATCGAGTGGGCATACTGCACCATCTATTTCTGTTGTAAAAGTTACATCTAGCTGTCCTCCAAAATCCCAAACAGGATCGACTGAATCACTGATGATTATAAGTTGCTCACAGGTCGCTACGTTTTCATTATCATCTTCTACTTGGTATATCCTGGTTACTGTTTCTGGACATGAGACCCCATCTGATGTTTCTGATAATAGGATAAAGTCTACTGGGATAGTAGCACAATTATCTGTAAAGCTTCCACCTGCTAACATGAATTCATCGAAGTCTGCGTACGGTGGCGGGATATCCATCGCATTGCAAGCATCAATTTCTAATGTAGGTGGGCATGATAAAGTAGGAGCAAGGTTGTCCTCCGTTGTGACTATAACAATACAGCTTTCTGTATTTCCTGCGGCATCCTCAAAGGTAAGTGTAACTTCTAGATCGACACCTACATTGTTACAGGCACTGAAAAATGTAGAAGGCGTTATCGTCAGCCCTGGACAATTATCTGTACTACCTGCACTGAGTGCGGCTACATCTAAATCGACCATACCGTCAGCACCTAATTCTACGGTTAAAGAGTTACAAACTGGTATCGGATCTTCTGCGTCTACAACTAGAACGTCTACTGTACAGGACTCCGTCATCCCGTTAGTAAATGTTACCGTAAATGTCACAGTTGTCGTCCCTACAGGATAAACATCTGATGCATCTGCTGAGTTATTGTAGTCGTTAGTTACCATCTCTATAACACAAGCCGTGTCATCAGAGGTAGGGTTAAGAATAATTACTGATGCATCACACTCTCCTACGTCGTTATCGTAAGAAGCGTCCAAATCTGGACAAATTAATGCATTCACAAAAAGGTTTCTTTCAAAGCCTTTTGTTGAGTTCGGGTTTGAGTTGTTAATTGAGATATTGGCAATGACCATAGGTATCACCAGGATGTTAACAACTATTACGTTTAATAGCTTAGTAAACATTAGTAATCTTTAAAATCGGTTATGGAAAAATGTTTCTGGGATGAGACTTCTTCCTGAAACAAATATAAGACAACATATTACATATTACGAATAATCGTAATATGTTTTTTTATATTTATATTTTAAGATGTATAAAAGGGTATGGTTTTGTAGATTATATATTGTAAACCCTTCAAAAAAAATACGTCACTTTTGCCTTCATACTTGTAGACAGAGCATTAAGTTAGTTGTTTTGGTCTATGACGAGGTATTTTACAATTCTGCTTAGCGCAAGTTTTCAGTCTTCTACCGTAGTTATCCTAAAGACTATGAGAAAAGAAGGATCGCAAAATAAAGTAATGATAGATGTAAGTAGAATAATTCCAATCGCAACAGATATACTAGATAAAATGGCATTTTTAAATATGAGTGTTTCATGTATTCACCTGAATAGTCACCTTGGACTATTCAGTTAGTATTTTATTACATAGGTTGTAAAAATTCTCTTGCGTGAGTTGCCTAGAAGGGACGAACATAGAGAGTCGTCCGTGACGAGCATTCGTGTATGGCTGGGGACCGAACTGACTAGTGAGTCTGGAAGGGAACGACCTGAGGGAGGACACTGAGTTGTGGAAAGGTCACGCCCAAAAAATAACCCCTACCATAAGATGTCGGAAAATGAATAGATAAGTGTAGCGTTATATAAGAATCTACTATCTTCAAGCTTTGGTAAGTATATGAAGCAGGCTTTTATATCTAATATATTTCTTATTCTAGGGGTGAATCTCCTGATCAAGCCTTTGTATATAATAGGCATAGATGCTGGTGTACAGAATAGTGTAGGTGCTGAGACGTATGGTGTATTTTTTGCCTTGTATGGTTTTTGTTTTCTATTTCAGATATTGTTAGATCCAGGTATTCAGAATTATAATATCAAGACAATATCGGGAGACCGCGCGCTTTTCAATAAGGCTTTTCCGTCGCTTATTCTTACGAAAGGATTACTGGCAGTTGCATTTTTTGTCATCATCTTTGTAGCAAGTTTATTTATGGGTTATCCCGCTGCTTACTATAAGTTTCTATACCTTATTATTGCGCTACAGATCTGTATTTCTTTTTTTCTATTCGTACGTGGTAATCTGAGCAGTTTAGCTTATTATAGGCTAGATAGTTTTATGTCTGCGGCTGATAAATTTCTGCTTATTTTCATTGTAGGCTATTTACTTTATTTTTCTCCCTCTAAAGATCAGTTTGTAATAGAATGGTTTTTGTACGCCCAGATAATTACTTATATTTTTCTCATATGCATCGCCTTGTTTTTACTAAAAAATCATATCAATAACGTATCCTTTGCAATAGACTTAGCTTATATTAAAAATACACTTAAGGCGTCACTTCCCTTTGGTTTTGTCTTTTTGCTGATGAGCGTGTATACCAGAATAGATGGCGTAATGCTAGAAAGAATGTGTCATGACAATGGAAAAGAGGCTGGGATATATGCGGCCTCTTACAGGTTATTAGACGCTGCAAATATGATAGGCTTCCTATTCAGCACGTTGCTACTTCCTATGTTTTCCAATCTACAAAATCGGCTGGAAGAATTATATAAATTATCGCTGACTGCCGTGAAGATTATGATGCCATTAGCCTCTATTATTGCACTGGCTAGTATGTGCTATGCGGAGGAAATTATAACACTTATATATGTCAATGGGGATCATTACTACGCTTCTATACTACAGATTCTAATGAGCTGTTTTTTCTTTACGTCTATAGCTTATATCTATGGTTGTATGATTCTTGCTAAGGGCAAACTACGCGGTCTTAATATTGTTTTTCTAATATGCATAATGATTAATGTTGTTCTTAATCTGTATCTGATCCCTACGCATAAGGCTTATGGAGCGGCCTTTGCAACCTTATTTACACAGCTCTTTGTGGTATTATGTCAAATTTATATCGCACATCGTCTGTACAAAATAAGGGTCGATCTAGCTACTATAGTACGTGTAGTTTTATTTATAGGGCTCAGTATTATTGTATTTTACTATGGTAAAAGCCTATTTTCGCCGCATTGGACTATCAAGCTGATAATTTCCTCAATCTTTAGTGTGATTTTATCATTTTTGGTAGGCTTATTGCGTTTAAATACAGCAAAACAGTTGCTTCTAAATAGGACTGATAACTGAGTTGCTAGTTAAAATGAAAAACTACTACTGTATATGAGCCAAGAAGAAAGCTTGTTAGACATTGTTTCTATCGTCTACAAGAATAAAAAAAGAATAATATACACTGCTCTAGCCGCAGGCGTCTTGTCTGCAATTGTATCCCTCATGATGCCTAATTATTATAAAGCAACAAGCTTATTCTATCCCGCCAGTACGGATATGGCGGATCCATTGCCTGTAGGTACGCTTAGTGAAGATAGATTATATTATGGTACAGATATGGATTTAGATAGATTGCTATCTATCGCTAATTCTGCTGAGATGTATGAGTACCTTATCCAAGAATTTGATCTATATAAGCACTACGATATAAACCCTGATAGTAAAAAAGGCCCAAGCAAGGTGAGAAAGAAAATTTCTAAATTGTATAATGTTCAAAAGTCAAAATTCGACGCAGTAGAATTATCTGTAGAAGATCAGGATAGAGAGATGGCTAGTAGGATGGCTAACGGAGCAAGAGAAAAAATCAATTCGATGGCGCAAGCGCTAATTAAAAATACACAATACAACTTACTACAGAGTTTTAATGCTAATGTCGATGTAAAAGAAGTTGGTCTCACTGTACTGACAGATTCTCTTACTGCATTAAGAAATAGGTATTCTATCTACAATCCCTACTCACAAGGAGAAACATTCGGTGAGTTAGTTACGCTTACAGAATCTAAACAAGTAAATACAGCGGCCAAACTACAAGCTTTCCAATCAAGAGATTCTATCAAGAAATATACTGTTATTCTAGCAGGAATAGATAAAGAATTAATTGCGCTTAAAGAAAAAGCTTTGACCTTTAACAAAGGTTACGGTCTCGTACTTAGGCTAGAGGACGAACGTAATAAATATAATGAGCAATTGAGTTATGATAAGGAAAGACTGAAGCAGCTAAGTGCAACCTATAATGCTCCATTTGCTGCTATTCATATTATTCAAAAAGCAGAAATCCCTTTACTTAAGTCCAGACCCAAGCGATCTATCCTAGTAATCGGTATAACTGCCATGGCTGGTATACTAGCTATATTATGGGTATTACTTTTAAATCAGTTCAAAGTTAAGAATTGGAAAAGAGCCTTCGAGGATTAAGCATAGATAGGGACCAGATACAATATTGGGCTTTTGCGCTACTTATCGTAGTCAGCAGTTTCTCTGCTGTCTTACTAGAGGAAGTGGCAGTTCTTGCGATACCAATAGGTGTTATATTTCTAGCAACTATTATCAACAATTATCGAGTAGTATACTTATTGTTTTTTTTTCTACTCCCCTTTTCTATAGAGTATTCTTTTCCCGGAGGTTTCGGCACAGATCTACCATCAGAACCACTGATGCTTTGTCTTAGCTTATTATTTATTTTACTGTTTGTAAATAGGTTTGCTACTACTTCTGTAAAGATCATACAGCATCCTATATCCATAGTTGTAATCCTACACCTGCTCTGGTTATTTTTTATCTCCTTGTTCTCTGTAGATCATTTGGTATCTTACAAGTATACACTTGCACGCAGCTGGTATATTCTACCTTTCTATTTTCTAAGTTTTTATATGATAGATGCTAAGAATGTCTATAAGTCTAGAAATATTTTTAAGCTATTATGGATAGGTCTTGCAATCGCTATAACGTATGTTATGTTCAGGCATGCTTCAGGTGGATTCGCTTTTAAAGCTATCAATGAGTCTGTAAAACCTATTTTCAGAAATCATGTCAACTATGCTGCTATGATGGTTCTTTTCTTACCTTTTCTAGTATACCTAAGAAGTGGCAGCAAAAACAAACTGTTCTATACGATCAGTATTCTATATCTTATTCTTGCGATCTACCTTACATATACTAGAGCGGCTCATCTTTGTGTCTTTATAGGGATAGCTGTATTCTTTGTCGTGAAATATAAGTTATCAAAATATGCATTAGGTCTTGCCGCGGTATTGATTATATTTATTTTTACTTTTTTAAGATCAGAGAATACGTATATGTATTACGAACCAGATTTTGAAAAAACTATTACCCATTATAAGTTCGACAATCTGCTAGAGGCCACTATGAAGATGCAGGATATATCTACAGTAGAAAGATTCTACAGGTGGATCGCCGGTGTCCATATGATCAATGAAAAACCTATTACTGGGTTCGGACCAGGAACTTTTTACCCACATTACAGGCACTATACGGTTACGAGTTATAAGACCTATGTAAGTGATAATCCAGAAAAATCTGGGATGCATAACAACTACTTACTATCCTTTGTGGAACAAGGCGTAATAGGGTTTGTAATTATGCTCTTTCTTTGCCTATTCCCTATTATATATGGTGAGATTGTGTACCATAGACTCCCCGTAGGGTGGCAAAAAAATCTTGTGATGGCCTGCGTAACCAGCGTTATCATCTGCAGCTGCTTGTTACTTATGAATGAGCTTCTAGAATCTGATAAGATAGGACCCTTGTTTTTTATTGCCTTGTCAATCATTGCTATCATGGACCCTGGGGTTAAGAAGAGGTTTGTTTTAGATAAGTAGCTTATGCGTTCGAGCTGTTAATCTTCTTACTTTAATCTTGGTAAATTTTTTCTGAAATATTAATAGCTGCTTTTTGCACTAAGTATTTAAAAACGGTAACTAAAGCGCTAATCTTAAATAGTATATGATCTTTTTCTTGGGCGGTTCTCTCATTTAAAGCACTTTCGTACTTTGTCTGACTACGTCAAACGCATTCGTTCTTGCCTTGATCTTATACCAATTCTAGTTTAGAATGACAGTAATTATTTATTTTGTTCTTTATGTTCCTTCGTTAAAAAGCCTCGCCGAACCTATGGGTTCTTTGCTAGCCCGCCCGCTTAGCGGTTCTCTTCTATGTGAAAAACCAACTAAATCAAGGATTATTTTTGATATTTAAATGTATTACTTTATTTATAAGCATATAAATACTATGACTACAACTGTAATCTTACCTTATTTATCTTCTTTCTTCAATGTATTAATTTTAGAACATCCTTCTATGAACAGAC